>Ga0209702_10000032_pt1 | contig 228553 bp, 215 predicted proteins | sample FRY01_FD_187210 | JGI IMG/M metagenome (GOLD analysis project Ga0209702, IMG submission 187210) | Freshwater microbial communities from Lake Fryxell liftoff mats and glacier meltwater in Antarctica - FRY-01 (SPAdes) (version 2) | ecosystem: Environmental > Aquatic > Freshwater > Ice > Glacier...
CAATTACATCGAGATGTTTTACAACAGCACACGCCGGCACGGTTCCAATAACCAGCTATCACCGGTAGAGTACGAGAGACGATTTAACGAGAGGCTGTTAAGTGTCTAGAGAACTGGGGGCGATTCAGCGCGATCTTGCTCTTGGTATATCTGGAGCAGCTCTATTTTCTATTATAAGGTTACGCTTTAGACAGTCTTAATATGAATAAAATAGCCATTATTATTAAGTGTTTAGGAGGCCTTTCTAGAAATACTTATGGGGGCAACCTTCAAAGTCGAGGCCGTAGTCCTTACTTAAATATTCTTTCGTAATATTTAGTGCTAAGGTTTCTACCAAGGGAATACAGCTAAAGCAAGATGGGGTATAAGTGGACACGAAACTTAAATTAGCTCAGCGCTTACGGGGTCTTTCCAGACATTCTAAGCAGCTAATAGCTATCGCTCTAGACGCTAGTGCTATTTCGTTGTTCGCATTCATTTCTTCCAGATTGTTGTTTGGTGGTCTCTTATACGAACCCGATTATTGGTTGATTTCAGGATTAGCGCTAGTTATCACGCTTGGCCTAGGTGTGTTTTTCGGGCTCTATAAAGTGATCGTGAGATACGTAGGGATCGATTTTTTCCACCGCGCCAACTTGACAGCAGCTACCTCAGCTTTGTTAGTTCCCGCCATTGCAATTGCGTTGCAGACACAAATTGAGGTACTTAAATGGGGGATACTCTACTGGGCTTTAGCACTCGTATACTTTTGCTACAGCCGTTACGCAGTAAGCGCATTTCTATCTCGTAACATTAGTGTGGCTGGCCCTGCAAAGGCCATGGATCGGGTTTTAGTTTATGGCGCTGGTTCTGCTGGATCACAGCTAGTTGAGGGGTTGTTCGCAAGTGGTTGCGCCAAACCAATTGCAATCGTAGATGATGACCCCGGCTTGCGTGGAACCTTGTTTAAAGGTATTAGAGTTTTTGGGCCCGATGATATTCGAAAGGTTATAGAAGCAGAGGGTATCTCGCGAGTTCTTCTTGCTATACCTGGTGCTTCGCGTCGTCGCCGCAGTGAGATTTTGCGGTTGCTCGAACCTTATCCGGTTCACGTGCAAACTGTTCCTGATTTCCAAGATTTGATCTCTGGTAAGGCTCGTGTCGACGCTCTTCTTGAGATTGATCTGGCTGACGTTATGGGGCGGAATCCAATTCCTCCTGATCCTAAGTTAATGGGTGCTTGCATAACAGGTAAAACCGTCATGGTTACTGGTGCGGGTGGGTCCGTAGGCTCAGAATTGTGCCGGCAAATCATTCGCCATAGACCGCGCCAGGTAATACTTTTTGAGCTGTCAGAACCGGCGCTCTACGCTATAGACATTGAGCTTAGGGCCTTGCTCTACCGCAGCCAAGATGCTTTGGACATAGTTCCTTTGCTGGGCAGCGTGTGCGATGAGAAGCGCCTGGCTGATGTACTGGGTGCTTACACCGTCCAAACGATTTATCACGCTGCAGCGTATAAACATGTGCCAATGGTTGAGCACAATATCCTGGAAGGTGTTCGCAACAACGCTATTGGCACATTGAGATTGGCGCTCGCCGCAGGCAATGCAGGCGTTGAGTCCTTTGTGCTGATATCTACCGACAAGGCTGTCCGTCCAACCAACGTAATGGGCGCGAGTAAACGGCTTGCAGAGATGATTTTGCAGGCGCTGCAAGTCAACAGTCAGACAACGCAATATTCAATGGTGCGTTTTGGCAACGTATTAGATTCTTCGGGCTCGGTGGTGCCTTTATTCCGTGATCAGATACGAGCGGGAGGGCCGGTTACAGTGACTCATCCCAAAATCACACGCTATTTCATGACCATTCCTGAAGCGGCAGAGCTAGTAATACAGGCCGGTTCAGAAGCGGAGGGCGGCGATGTGTTTGTTCTGGATATGGGCGAGCCTATAAGAATTGTCGATCTGGCGCGCCGAATGATCTTGTTGTTTGGCTTCACAGTAAGAGGCCCTGATCATCCGGAAGGTGACCTAGAGATAGTCTTTACAGGTTTGAGGCCTGGTGAAAAGCTCTACGAAGAGCTGCTAACGGGCGAGGAAGTGTATGGCACTAGACATCCCCGTATTCTGCGGGCTAAGGAAGGGTTTATGCCACTCGCTCAGCTAAAGGTAAAGATTGCCGCCCTTGCTGAAGCGATTGATCGTGCCGATTGTGATGCTGTACGCAAATTGCTGTTGCACATTGTCGAGCTTTATAGCCCTCAAAATCAGATTGATGATTTGGTGTGGAATAAGCGTTCACTAAATGCCGAAGACTCTAACTTGAAGATGGGTAACGTTACAAAATTGCCAATGGCTCCTCGTATTGTGAGAAAAGATTCGGTAGCTAAAATTGATAAAGGTTTAGATGAGCAATCGTCCGTAACGGACAATATGCCAGATGTATAATCTATAACTGCCTGCAGCTGATTGCCCGGCAGGCTCCCTTGCAAAGCCTGATCCGGTTTACTACCCGATAAAGAAAACCTCGCCCAGTGCAGGGGTTTCTTGGTAAGCCTAAGGGAAATAGTTAATTTTTCCCTTATATAGAACAGATTAAGGCTGTTTTATTCAGTAGAATAGTGTCTAATATCGATATATTATTTTTATTAAAGTCCATTCTTGCTATCAAGAATTACAATGATTTGGATATAAGGAGTTAACATGAATAACAACCTGAAGCAGTTGCTGTCTGTAGTGGCATTAGTATCAGTTTGCGGCGTGAGCTTTGCGCAGAGCGGTGGCGGTTCAGTTGCCCTCACATCAAACAAAAATTCTTTTTTTGGCGCATCCTCATTTAGTGATGTCGCCAGCCTGCCGGGTTTCTCGCTGTCAGCCCCTACGGGTATGGTCGCCTCCTGGGGGGTTGCTTACGCAGGTGTTAGCGGCATCAGCCAGGCGCCGTTTACCAGCCGGGCAGATGGTGCTGTTTCTGGTGGTATAGGCTTCGGTAATGCTCGGAAGACTCTGGGTGGCTCAGTCGATTTAGGTGTGGGTAGTATTAACCCCACCGATGGCGGCGCCTTCAATCGCGGTGGTGTAGGTCTTACAGTGGGCCGCTTTTTCACCGACTCGCTGATTGGTGTGGCGGTTGGTGTAAAGAACGCTACCGGCTGGGATAGTGATTTCGATACCCCTGACCCTTCCTACTACGCGGCGGTCACTAAGATACTGCCGAATAACTACGCGCCGGTTATCGTGAATATTGGTGTCGGCAACAATGGTTATGCCGACATCAACGAGACTGTCGACCGCACTGGTGAAATTGATGTCTTTGGTTCGGTTGCTGTCTATGTGCTTCCGCAGGTCAGTCTCATTGCAGACTATACCGCCGGTGCGACCTCGATCGGTGCCTCGCTAGTGCCTTTTGCGAAACTGCCTCTGACCTTAAATGTGGGGGTTTGGGACGTGCTTGATAACATCAATGGTGCTGATACGGCCGTTACTGGCTCGCTGACCTACGCGTTCGTATTTTAAGGCTTTGTATTTAAGATTGTGTACAGGAGAATTATGATGAAAAATTCAACGAAATTAACTCTATTGTTAGCTGCCATGCTGTCTGTAAGCATGGGTAGCGTTTATGCGCAAAGTGCTAGTGGATCGGATTGTGAATCGGATGCGCCTCTTCAAGGAAAAGCAGAGGCTTTCAAAAGTTTATTCACAAATTCTGATGGCGACTCTACTGTCGAATCTACTGTAGGTAATAACAATGCGGCTACTGGTGCGGCAGCTGAGGTGTCTCCCGGTTTTACACCTTATGGCTACCCTAACGGTTATCCTAAAAATTAGGCCATAGCACTGCTATAAAAAAGCCGCTCTGCGGCTTTTTTTTCGCGCTATTTTTTGCTGCGGCTAGAGTTTAGGGTGCGTAATGCGATGGATCAGGTTCAGCTTTACGCAAGGTTATTCCATACACGGCTTGCCAGCTACAGACGCTTAGTAACAAGTTCTTCATTGGACCCGGTTGGCCCTGCTTAAGCGAGTCTGAGCGAAGCGCTTTGGATTTGCCGCGCCTTGCAATAAAAAAAGCCCCGCATTGACGCTGTCAGTGCGGGGCTTTTTTGGTGTGGTAGGACCGCCCAGATTCGAACTGGGGACCTCTGCCATGTCAAGGCAACGCTCTAACCAACTGAGCTACGATCCTAAATTTTTTTCCGTAAATACTTTCCGGTAAATACTGTTACCGGCTGCTGTGGCAGCCTATGGGCGGCTACCTTACCCAAAGCATCGGTTGCTGGCAATACCGTGCAACGGATTAACTGCGGGCAATGCAGCCAAATCTTAAGGCTTGTGGCAAACTTCGGCTCATGTCCTCAGATTTCGATAAACCCAAGGTGAAACCGCCCGCCGAAGCGGCAGCGGGGCTTGGCGCTATCAAAGAAGTTCTGCGGCAATCATTGACTAAACCAGGGCTGGCGCGGGCGTTTGTAGCACTGACCCATGCCAACCAACCCGATGGCTTCGATTGCCCCGGTTGTGCCTGGCCTGACTCGGTCACCACGAAGCATTTTGACTTCTGCGAGAACGGCGCTAAGGCGATTGCTGATGAAGCCACCCGGCAACGTGCCGATGCGGAGTTCTTTCGGCATTCGCCCATCTCGGCACTCGCCAATAGCAAGGGCCAATGGCTGAACGATCAGGGTCGCATTACCGACCCGATGTTCAAGCGTAAAGATGCCGACCGCTATGAACCCATTAGTTGGGAAGAGGCCTTCAACGTCATTGCAACAGAACTCAATGCGTTAAATGACCCTAACGAGGCGGCGTTTTACACCTCGGGTCGCACTAGTAATGAAGGTGCCTTTCTCTATCAGTTGTTTGTGCGCCGGTTTGGTACGAATAACTTTCCCGACTGTTCCAACCTGTGCCACGAGTCTAGTGGCCGGGCGCTGACGGAATCTATTGGTACCGGCAAAGGCACGGTGCATCTGGATGACTTTGTTAAAGCCGATGCAATTTTTGTGCTCGGTCAGAATCCGGGTTCAAACCACCCACGCATGCTCGCCACCTTGCAAGATGCCAAACGAGTAGGGGCGACTATTGTTGCGGTCAACCCGCTGGATGAAACGGGTCTGAAGCGGTTCAAGAACCCGCAGGAACTGAGCGGTTACCTGACGGGTGGCACCAAACTGACCGATCTGCATGTGCCGGTGCGGGTCAACGGCGATGTGGCATTCCTGAAAGGGTTGTGCAAAGCCATGCTCGAAGCCGAAGCCCGAGACCCGGGTGGCGTGCTGGATCACGCTTTCATCGATACGCACACGCAAGGTTATGCCGCGTTTGCCGCCGATATTGAAGCGACCGATTGGCCGCGTATTGAGAAGGCCAGCGGCGTTAATCGTGACCTGATTCGCACAGCAGCCGACATTGCTATTGCCGCCGAGAACACGATTTGTTGCTGGGCGATGGGCCTTACTCAGCATAAGAATGCCGTGGCCAATATTCAGGAAGTAATCAACTTTCTGATGCTGCGCGGCAATCTCGGTAAGCCCGGGGCCGGCGCATGCCCGGTTCGCGGCCACAGTAATGTGCAGGGCGACCGGACCATGGGTATTTGGGAGCGGCCGAATGATGAGCTGCTCGCCGCTTTGGGTAAAGAGTTTGCGTTCGAGCCGCCGCACGCGCATGGCCTGGATGCTATCGATACGATTAGGGCGATGCACGCGGGCAAGGTAAAAGTATTCATCGCGTTGGGTGGCAACTTTGTGGGGGCTACGCCGGACTTGGCGTATACCTCTCAAGCACTCGAGAGTTGCCGGTTGACGGTGCAGATTTCAACCAAGCTGAACCGGTCGCATGGGATAGTGGGTGAGCAGGCGCTGATACTGCCGGCACTGGGCCGCACTGAAATTGATGAGCAGCACGGCGAGCTGCAATTCGTCACTGTGGAGAATTCGATGGGTGTGGTGTCACGCTCTGAAGGCAAGCTGCAGGCGATTAGCGACAACATAAAGAGCGAGCTGTGGATCATTGCAGGCATGGCCCAAGCGACGTTGGGTGAGGGCGCGGGTATCGATTGGGCGGCGCTGGGCTCGCGTTACGATCAGGTGCGCGAGCACATCGCTCGGGTCATTCCCGGCTTCGAAAATTTCAATCAGCGGATCCGTGCTGAGCAGCGCATCGTGTTGCCACATTCGGTGCGCGATGCACTGGTGTTTGCCACCCCGAGCGGCAAGGCGCAGTTCACCGTGCACGATTTCAGCGTGCCGGACTATGCGCCCGGGCATTACCTGATGATGACCATCCGCAGTCATGATCAGTTCAACACCACGGTCTACAGTCAGAACGATCGCTATCGCGGCATTAGCGAGAGCAGGATGGTCGTGTTCATGGCTCAGGCGGATATGCGCGATGCCGGGCTTGCCGCCAATGACACGGTCACTATCACCAGTGTGCATAACGGCCAGATGCGCAGCTTAGACGGTTTTCGGGTGGTGCCTTACGGTATTCCGCGGGGTTGTGTGGCGACCTATTATCCCGAGAGCAATCCGCTCATTCCCATTGATCATGTTGCAGATGTCAGCAATACGCCGGCGTATAAATCGGTGGAGGTGATGCTGGAGCGCGGGCGCCCCTAGTTTTTCAATGGTTTTTCGCCGCGAAACTGCCGTCGCTACCCCACCACAAGCCTTGCTGGTGCTACAATCTCGCCCCCATCGAGTAGATTTTGCGTAACTCGAACCGGAACCCACTTATTGGAACTCAACGGTTATGCCGATTATTACCCTGCCTGACGGCAGTCTGAGAGAATTTGATAACGCTGTGTCTGTGGCTGACGTGGCCGCCGATATAGGCCCTGGCCTGGCAAAAGCGGCGCTCGCGGGCAAAGTCGACGGTGAGTTAGTCGATACCTCTTACATTATTACCAGCGATGCCAATCTCGCCATCATTACTAATCGTGATGAAGACGGTCTTGAAGTGATTCGCCATTCGACCGCGCATCTGCTGGCCAATGCGGTAAAGCGGCTGTTTCCTGCAGCTCAGGTCACGATTGGTCCGGTGATCGAAGACGGCTTTTATTACGATTTTTCTTACGAGCGTGCGTTTACGCCCGATGACCTTGAGGCTATCGAAAAGCAGATGGCCGAGCTTGTCGCTGCCGATATTGTTGTGACGCGCAAAGTGCTCGAGCGCGATGCCGCGGTGAGCTATTTCCGCGAGCAGGGTGAGAATTATAAAGCTGAGATTATCGAAGGTATTCCGGCAGATCAGGATATTGGTTTGTACGAGCAGGGCGATTGGGCCGATCTGTGCCGTGGCCCCCACGTGCCTTCTACCGGTCATTTAAAAGCGTTTAAATTGATGAAAGTGGCGGGTGCGTATTGGCGGGGTGATTCGAACAACGAGATGTTGCAGCGAATCTACGGCACCGCGTGGGCCGATAAGAAAGCGCTTAAGCAGTATTTGCATCGTTTGGCAGAAGCCGAGAAGCGTGATCATCGCAAGTTCGGTAAATCGCTCGACCTGTTTCATTTTCAGGAAGAAGCACCCGGCATGGTGTTCTGGCACCCGAACGGCTGGACGCTTAACCGCACAGTCCGCAATTACATTCGCGAATGTCTGGCCGAGAACGATTACAAAGAAATTAATACGCCTCAGATCGTTGATCGCAGTCTCTGGGAGAAATCCGGCCACTGGGATAAGTACCGCGAAAACATGTTCACTGTCGGCGATGAAGAAGACCGTGTTTATGCCGTGAAGCCTATGAACTGCCCTTGCCATGTGCAGGTGTATAACCGTCAACTTCACAGCTATCGGGATTTGCCGTTGCGGCTTGCCGAGTTCGGTTCGTGCCATCGCAATGAGCCCAGCGGTACTTTGCATGGGCTCATGCGCGTGCGTGGTTTTGTGCAGGACGATGCCCATATCTTCTGTACCGAAGATCAGATTCAGCAAGAGGTCTCCAGCTTCATCGATATGGTGTTCAGTGTTTATAAAGATTTCGGCTTTACCGATGTGGTGACCAAGCTCTCAACCCGCCCCGAAAAACGGGTGGGCAGCGAGGCTTTGTGGGACAAAGCCGAGGCAGGATTAAAGGACGCCCTCGAAAGCAAGGGCATGAAATACACCCTGAATGCAGGCGATGGCGCCTTTTATGGTCCCAAAATCGACTTCGATTTGCGCGATAGCATCGGTCGTGTATGGCAACTGGGTACCGTTCAGCTCGATTTTTCAATGCCGGAGCGTCTTGAGGCAACTTATATCGGCGAGGATGGCAACCGCCACACGCCGGTAATGCTGCATCGCGCAATACTCGGTTCTATCGAGCGTTTTATCGGAATTTTGCTTGAACATCATGCAGGTAGCCTCCCTACCTGGCTGGCGCCGGTGCAGGCCGTGGTGCTGAATATCACCGATAATCAGGCCGATTATGTTCGTGCAGTGAGGGATTCCCTTATAAAACAGGGATTTCGGGTTGAAATGGACTTGAGAAACGAAAAAATCGGCTTTAAAATCCGCGAGCACACAATGAAGCGCGTCCCGTACTTGCTTGTCGTAGGAGACCGGGAAAGCGAAAACAACGAAGTGGCCGTGCGCACGCGAAGCGGACAAGACCTTGGAAGCATGCCAATTGAGACATTGGCGGCTGGTCTTGCTACCGAAGTCGCGAGCCGCGGCCGCACTATTTTGGAGGATTAGCAGATAGCTGCCAAAAAACGCATTAGGCGTAATAACGAGATCGAATCCAGCAGGGTTCGAGTCATTGATGATGAAGGCGGTCAGGTCGGCATAATGATGCTGAATGACGCCATAACACTCGCTAAAGATAAGGGCTTAGATTTGGTGGAAGTATCACCGAATGCCGAGCCGCCCGTATGCCGGGTGATGGACTTCGGTAAGTACTTGTTCGAACAGAACAAGAAAAACCAGTCCTCTAAAAAGAAGCAGAAACAAACTCAGGTGAAGGAAATTAAATTCCGTCCCGGTACAGAGGAAGCCGATTACCAGGTCAAGTTACGTAACCTGACCCGCTTTATTGAGCAAGGTGATAAAGCCAAAATTACGCTGCGTTATCGCGGTCGTGAAATGGCCCATCAGGACCTCGGTATGCTGTTGCTGAAACGCGTAGAGAAAGATTTAGAAGAGTTGGCTGTGGTCGAGCAGTTTCCAAAAATGGAAGGCCGCCAACTGGTGATGGTTATGTCACCGAGAAAGAATTAAGGCCGTAAGGCTTTAACAAGGGACCTGTATTCATCGTTCTGGTAACAGGCGTGAATGACAGGATTACAAAAGTGGGTTTAGCCAGATGCAGTTTATCCGGCGATCCCGCCTGCAGTCCGGCCCTTTAGTGATTATCTGAATATTCAGAATGACAATGGGTTCGGGTCAGGCCAGAAGGAGTTAGTAATGCCAAAGTTGAAAACCAATCGTGGTGCGGCTAAGCGCTTCCGTCGTACAAAAGGCGGCTTTAAGCGTGGTCAGTCCCACCTTCGTCATATCCTGACAAAGAAAACCTCCAAGCGTAAAAGACAGCTTGGCAAGGCGGCATTTATTGCTAAAAGTGATGTTAAAAGCATCAAGCAATTACTGCCTCACGCATAAGGAGACGAAGAAATGGCAAGAGTAAAAAGAGGTGTGACGGCTAAGGCACGTCACCGTAAAATTCTTAGTAAAGCGAAAGGTTATTACGGCGCCCGTCGTAAAATCTACCGTGTTGCTAAACAGGCCGTTATTAAGGCAGGTCAGTATGCATACCGCGATCGTCGTCAGCGTAAACGTCAGTTTCGTGCGCTGTGGATTGCCCGTATTAATGCAGCTGCCCGTTTGAATGGTCTTTCCTACAGTCGCTTTATCAACGGTTTGAAAATTGCCAAGATTGAAGTCGATCGCAAAGTTTTAGCCGATATCGCTGTGCGTGATTTCGCGGCGTTCTCTGCTGTTGCTGAGCAGGCGAAAGCTGCACTGGTAAGCAAGTAGCAAAGGCGTTGTTGTTAGGCCTGTAGAACCGGGCCGGTTTTCCGGCCCGGTTTTTTTTCTGGCTAGCGTTACTGTGTTGCATTTTTATGTTGCGGTTGCCTGAAGTCAGTTACCAATATTAGGTGTCACGCCGTGTTGTGCTGTGGGGCATCGTAAAAAGCGAATGGGTAGGGAGCTAGAGCGTCCATGGTTGATCTCGGTGAGCTGATAGAGCGTGCTCAAAAGGCCATTGCTGTTAGCGATGATCTGCCCACTCTGGATGCAGTTAGGGTTAGTTTTTTGGGCAAGAAAGGTGAACTTACCCTGCAGCTCAAACAGTTGGGTACGTTGCCTGCCGATGAGCGTCGTGAAGCCGGTGCATCCATCAACCAGGCCAAGCAAGTTGTGCAGGAGGCGCTAGCCGCTAAACGTGCAACGCTGGAAGAAATCACGCTGCAGGCCCAGCTCAAAGCTAATGCCGTCGACGTTAGCCTCGCGGGTCGCGGCCATACGCCCGGCAATTTGCATCCGGTAACCCGCACGCGCCAGCGCATAGAAGAGATTTTTCGCGGCGCTGGTTTTTCGGTCTTTGAAGGCCCGCAGATTGAAGATGATTTCCATAACTTCACTGCACTAAATATTCCTGAAAACCATCCGGCACGTGCTATGCACGACACCTTCTATTTTCCGGATGGCAAAGTACTGCGAACTCATACGTCGCCGGTACAGATTCGTACGATGTTAGAGCAGGGCGCACCTATTCGCATGATTGCGCCGGGTCGTGTCTATCGGTGTGATTCAGATATGACGCACACTCCGATGTTTCATCAGGTTGAAGGTCTGGTGATTGACAAGGGCGTGAGCTTTGCCAATTTAAAAGCGGTGCTTAACCAATTTGTTGAAGCTTTTTTCGAAGCTCCTACTCAGCTTAGGTTTCGGCCGAGCTATTTTCCGTTTACTGAGCCTTCTGCCGAGGCTGATGTGCTTCTGGAGAACGGCAAGTGGCTGGAGATTTTGGGTTGCGGCATGGTGCACCCGAACGTCTTGCGCAATGTCGGCATTGATCCTGAAGAGTACCAGGGCTATGCCTTCGGTGTAGGTATTGAGCGCTTGGCGATGTTTCGCTATGGCGTTGACGATTTGCGTTTGTTCTTTGATAACGACCTGCAGTTTCTGCGGCAGTTTAAGTAGAGGCGATAGCAATGAAGATTAGTGAGCAATGGTTGCGTGAGTGGGTAAACCCCAAGCTTAGTACCGCTGAGTTAGGCCAGCAGCTGACGATGGCGGGCCTTGAAGTTGATGGCATAGCCACAATCTCTGCAGCACCGGATAAAGTGGTGGCAGGGCTTGTGTTGTCATTGCAGCCACATCCTAACGCCGATAAGTTACGGTTATGTTCGGTTGATGTGGGCGAGGCTGCACCCCTGAGCATTGTCTGTGGTGCCAGTAATGTGGTGGCCGGCGGTATCTTTCCGGTAGCAATGATCGGCGCCATATTGCCGGGTAATTTTAAAATTAAGAAGAGCAAGCTCCGTGGTGAGCCGTCCGAAGGAATGCTGTGTTCAGCTTCCGAGTTGGGCCTTGAGACGCAGAGCGATGGCTTGTATCCGCTTGACCCCGGCACTCTTCCCGGTACACCGGTTGGGGCGCTTATTGCGTTTGCCGATGCCGTTATCGATATCGACTTAACGCCCAACCGTGCCGATTGTTTTAGCGTGCGTGGTGTGGCGCGTGAAGTCGCCGCGGCTAATCAGTTGCAGGCCTGTGAGCCTGAGAGCGCTGTTGTAGAAGCCGCTATAGATATTACTCCGGCTATTAGCTTGCAGGCAGGTGCGGCGGCCCCTTTGTTTGCCGGGCGCGTCCTAAAAGGTATTAATGCCGGTGCACAAACACCAGTGTGGATGCGCGAGCGTCTGCGGCGTGCCGGTGTAAGGCCGATACGGCCGGTTGTTGATGTGACGAACTACGTCATGCTGGAGCTGGGACAGCCCATGCACGGTTATGATCTGGGCAAAGTTGCCGGCGGTCTTACCGTTCGCTTCGCTAAAGCCGGCGAGTCACTCGACGTGCTTGGCGGTGAGAGGCTCACGCTTAGCGACTCGGATTTAGTCATTGCTGATACGGTCGGTGCTGTTGCGCTGGCAGGGATTATAGGTGGTGAGCGAACAGCCGTTGATAACAATACTGTCGATGTGCTTTTTGAAGCTGCATTTTTTCAGCCGGATGCCATTGCCGGTAAAGCGCGCCGTTATGGGTTGCACACCGAAGCGTCGTTGCGCTTTGAGCGCGGCGTGGACTTTAGCAATACGGTGGTTGCCATTGAACGTGCCACGACTTTGTTAATGGCGATTGCAGGTGGCAAACCCGGCCCCGTGATCACGGAGACGCTCGCTGCCGAACTGCCGGTGCGGTCTACCGTGCTGTTGCGCCGCGCCAAGCTGGATTCATTGCTCGGCATTCAGGTGCCGGACGAGGTGGTGCTAAGAATGTTCCGCGCGTTGGGCATGACTATTGAGGCAAGCGCCACAGGCTGGCAGATAGTGCCGCCGGCCGCACGTTTTGATATTGCCATTGAAGAAGATCTGATCGAAGAGGTCGTTCGTTTGTACGGCTACGATCAGATTCCGGATATTGCCGGTTCAGTGCCGCTTCAGTTAGCTCAGAGCACTGAGACTGCAGTATCTGTTGATCGGCTGCGTGCAGCGCTGGTTGATCAGGGCTATCAGGAAGCGGTGACCTACAGCTTTATTGATCCGAAGCTGGATGCGTTGTTTGCCGGCAACGATGCGCACATCGCATTGCAAAACCCTATCTCTTCAGCGCAGTCTGTCATGCGTCGCAGTCTTTGGCCAGGTCTGATACAGGCGCTGAAGTTGAACTTGAACCGCCAGGAAAATCGCGTGCGTCTGTTTGAGCATGGCGTGCGTTTCAGCCGTCAGGGTTCTGAGGTTGAGGAACATGATGTGTTTGCCGGTGTTGTATCCGGCAGTTACATGCAGGAGCACTGGGACGGCAAAGATGCCGGTCTGGATATCTTCGACATAAAGTCGGACATATACTCTTTGTTTGTCCTTACAGGTCAGGCTTTTGAGTTCTCATTTGATGCTGCCGAGTATCCCGTGCTTCGGCCTGGCCGCAGCGCCAGCATTACCCGCAATGGCAAAATAATGGGCTGGATGGGTGAGTTGCATCCGCGGCTGGTGAACCAGCTTGATCTGGATGCGGCACCGCTGTTGTTCGAATTCTTGGCGGAGCCCGCCTTACAAAGGCGTGTAACCCGTTTCGAGCCCATTTCCAAATTCCCTCGCGTGCGTCGCGATATTGCTGTCATTGTTGATGAGGCAGTGCCGGTGTCCGATCTTGTGCGCGAGGTTGCGCTATCGGCCGGCGCTTTGCTCCGCGAGGTGGTGGTGTTCGATATTTATGTGGGCGGAAGCGTCGATTCCGGTCTAAAGAGTGTGGCGTTAGGCTTGATTTTGCAGGAAAAATCACGCACTCTTACAGACATAGAAGTTGACGGTTCAGTCCTCGCTGTTACCACAGCACTCGCCGGCAAATTCAATGCCAAAATTAGAGAATAAGGTCGGCAGCAGCCGGTCAAGATACATAACGAGATAGACTAAATGGCACTCACTAAAGCAGACATGGCAGAATCCCTTTTTAATGAACTCGGGCTAAACAAGCGCGAGGCTCGTGAACTGGTCGACATGTTTTTTGAAGATCTCCGCGGCGCCTTAAGCAGTGGTGAGCAAGTTAAACTTTCCGGCTTCGGCAATTTCGATCTGCGTGATAAAAGTCAGCGCCCTGGTCGTAACCCGAAAACTGGCGAAGAGATTCCTATTACGGCACGTCGTGTAGTCACGTTCCGTCCTGGCCAGAAACTAAAATCAAGAGTAGAAGCATATGCTGGAACCCGGGAATAACAGCCAACTCCCGCCGATACCGGGTAAGCGTTACTTTACGATCGGTGAAGTGAGCGATCTGTGCGACGTAAAACCACACGTGCTGCGGTACTGGGAGCAGGAGTTTCCTCAGTTAAAGCCGGTAAAGCGTCGTGGTAATCGGCGTTATTATCAGCGTCAGGATGTGATCATTATTCGTCAAATTCGCAGCTTGCTGTATCAAGATGGTTTTACGATTGGCGGCGCACGTCAAAAGCTCACCGGCCAGGAAGCCAAGACCGATGTGAGCCAGAGTCAGCAAATAATCAGGCAGATTCGCGTAGAGCTTGAAGAAGTTTCAAAAATTCTTCGTCGCTAGGTTTTGAAGACATTGTGACTGCGGCCGCCTGATGTATCATAGCGGCCGCTTTTAGTTTCAGGTTCTGTCTGCTCAGAGCCATATAAAATTCGGGCATTAGCGCAGTCTGGTAGCGCACTACTCTGGGGGAGTAGGGGTCGTAGGTTCAAATCCTGCATGCCCGACCACTAAAAACGAAAACGCCGGAGTCCCACACACAGGGGCTTCGGCTTTTTTGTTTTTAGGGGTGTTACAGGAACCACAGCCGGGTTGATCACCCACCGCAGGTTCTGGACGGGGAGCGCAGCGATCCAACTTCTGCAGGCTCGACCAAGAACCGAAACGATCTACCTTGTGCCGGTTTTCGTTTGTTGCTGAGGCCGCTCCATCTAATGAAAATATCAGCTTCAAAAAACGGCTGCACATGAGCATTCATCAATCCTTAGCTCTGCACCCAGGGCAACCCGGCCACCTTCCAGCCACTTACACTATTCCTATGCTTGTGCTCATCAAGGTCACCCTCAAAGCCCTCGGCGATGTTGTAGCAGGCGGCATAGCCGAGTTCTGCACACTGCATAGCCGCCATTTTTGAGCGCCCTCCGGACTGGCACATGAAGTAAATCGGGGCATCGGTAGGCACATGATGCGCTTCAAGCTGTTGCTTCAGTTCGGCGACAAAGTTCTGATTAACACCGGCCATTGTCACCCATTGAAGATAGAGGGGCTGTTTGGCAATGCTGCTTAGGTCGGGCTGGCCGATCAGTTTCCATTCGATCTCGGTGCGCACGTCCACCAGCACTGCAGCAGGGTTGGACTGCAAGGTGCCCCATGCCGTAGTAGCTGTAATGTCGCCCGCGTAATTGCTCTCGGGTATTGTCCATTTGCCGGGTTTGTCCGCCATACAGCGTGCTCCGCTTGGTTGACCTGTTTCTGGAGTGCCTAAGCCTACGACGTTAGCGACCAAAAAAAAAGCCCTGCAGAGCAGGGCTTTTTTAATCGCTGAATCAGCGTTTAGAAGTAGCCGCTTACCGACAGCATTAAACGACTCGGGTTGTCGGTTGCAATGCTGAATCTTTCCACGCTCTGAGTGAACGTAGGGCCGGGATCAAGTACAGTCAAAGCCGAGTTTTCGGTACCCTGCATTTCGATGCCCATGTAATCGTACTGCAGCCGGATGGCGCCGCGCCCAAAGTTATAACCTGCACCAATACCCAGTACCATGCCGGTGTCCTGATAACTTGACGTTAATTTTGAGGGAGTCGTAACGCCCGTCGCATCATCGCGAGAAATAATATAAAGCTCATTGTCGGTATCACCAGCGACGAAGCCGGCACGACCAAAGAGTTCAAATTTCCAAATCGGGATAGTGCCCTTAAGAACTAATTCAAATGCACTGAAATCTGTCTCACCGTTTATTTTGACCGTATTCGGGTTTAGAGGGTTAGCCGCAAAGCTGCCGCTGCCCTTCGATCTGCCTGTCGATGTCATCCCAGCCTCTATAGAGAGGAACTTGTCAAAGGTGTAGCCGAAAAAACCGGTAGCGCCGGGTGCCCAATCACTATAGCTCGTGCTTTGCCCAGGGCCAATCGAAACGTCGGTTTCCATATCGACTTGCGAGATACCAACGCCGATGTAGAAGTTGCTGTATTCCTGAGCCACAGCTTGCGTGGCAAACAGGCCTGTTGCGGCCAGAACTACGAGTAAACGGTTTCTCATGCTGCTCCCTCAAACGAATAAATTATGTTCATTAATGTGCCTCTTGCCGCGAGTTGCTGCAGTTAAAAAGCATGCCTTGTCCGCATTCCGGACTAAAACCCAATGACTTAAGTAGCGCTTGGGATCAACCCAACTTTGAGAGTGCCGACAACCGTTCTTTACAGTGATGTGTCTATTTTAGCGCCATTGCAGGATCCCCCCCACTAGATGGCCGCTGTTAGCGACTAAGCGTGTTGATTCTACCCATAATTCCGCACAATACCTAACGAATACAGAAATCCGCAGTTTTGTGTTGGTTTGTTACCTTTTTGCGGTATTTGGAGCAGTGCTTTGCAGTTAGACATTATCCTGGAGCCGGATAGCCCGGCGCGATTTACTGAGCTTGGCCTGCTGGCTGAGCGCTTTGGGTTCGGCGCCGTCTGGACAGCCAATCATGTGGGCGCACGTGATCCCTTTATGAGCTTCATGCCCTTGGCTCATGCGAGCAAGACGATACGCATGGGGCCGGTGGCAGTAAGCCCCTTTGAGTTACACCCGGTAAAGATGGCCAATCAACTGCTCACGCTGAATGAAGCGGCTGCAGGTAGAGCCAATATTATTGTTGGTGGTGGCGGCGGTTCATTAATTGCGATGGGCTTGAAGTCGGGGCGCCGTGCGATGCATCCACAAATGTTGCGGGGAGTGGGCGAATGTATCGACATGCTGCGTGCGGCTAGCAGTGGTGATGTGGTCAATTATCAGGGCGAGGTTTTCGAAGTGGGGGGGTATTTGCCGCGCTGGGCGATAGAGCCTGAACCGCAGATTTATCTTGGAGCCTCTAAGCCAAAAATGCTGGCGTTGGCAGCAACTAAAGCCGATGGCGTAATGCTCAGCGACGTGACACTTCCGCGAATGCCTGAAACCATGGAGGTGCTTCGTGCAACCTTAGCCGCAGAGGGTAGGGACGCCAGCACTTTTAAAGTGAGCAATCTCTATTCATGGCATGTGAAAGCAACCCGTGCCGAAGCGATGGATGAGGCACGGCGTAAGTTGTGGGTGCGCGGCATGTTGGAGCGCTGGTATATATCGACGTTTCTTAGCGAAGCAGAGTGTGACCTGGTGGAACAGCAGTTTGGTGTGTTTGCGAACGCCTACATGACCAATACGTCGGCCTTTCCGGGCGTGCCCGACAGTCTTGCAGAAAAGCTTGTTGATGAACTGACCTTTACCGGTACTCATGCTGATGTTGAGCGCTTTATCGACCAACTTCAGATGTTTAAAGCGGCCGGTCTCACGGAATTTGGCATCCGCCTGTACGATAATCCGGAGGAGTCTATCCGGCTCTTGGGGGAGCGCGTTTTGCCGGCTTTGCGGTAACGCTAAAAGCCCGGTTAGTAGCCCAGCTGGGCCCGTGCTGTAGCGGTTTCTTCGAGAATAATGGCATCTTCTTCTGCTGTGAATGTCGATGAATAATAAGTGGGTGCATGAATCCCGGCAGCAACCTCTGCGATCAATCCGTTCGCGGGTTCTAATCTGCAATGTTGCAGCATGCGGCTGATAACGCTGTCGGGTTCTGCGCACAGGTCTTCAAAGCGGATGATTTGTGAGGCCTTCTGTAGGTCGGGCATGCTATCTATCTGGCCTGCGACAAAGCCGTATAGCTGATTCCAATAGCGAGCCCAGCCACGCACTTCTTCGCCGTTCTCCCACAGCTTCAATATCGATTCGGTAACACGACTGTCGCCGGTGTTAATCGGCGTGCGGTCAAGACCAAACTCTAAGTGACCCACGCGTTTAAGGTGCTCGCGTGCCCGCCGGTTATTAGTCTGCCCGTCGCTGAATAATTTATGCTGCTTCATGAGCGAGGCTATATGTTCACTAGGGTGGCGCACCGGAATCACAAACCGGGCATCGGGCAGTGTCTGCAAAATATAAGCCAAGCGTGTGATCAGGTAGTTACCTTTGGAGAGATACCGGGTGCCGTGCCTTGCCAGCAGCAACTTGCTTAAGTGCTCACGATAGAATCGGTCGAAAGAAACATTCGCATCAGCTTCTGTGAGGACATTCGATACCTTCGGGTTGTGCAATTGCTCGAAAGCGCCCATCCATAGCACTTCTTCCATGGCTTCGGGGCTATCAGGGGTCACCATGATGCCATCTTTGTGAGCGCGTTCCTGCGGGGCTCTATTGCTGGCACCAGCCTGATTCATAAACCAGTTCCACCAGTACGGCGTGTAAATAGGCGGGAAGTCTTTGTAGCGGTGTGAGACAACGCCGGGCATCTTCGCCAACGTCTCTAGCAAAATGGTACTACCGGAGCGCGCAAGGCCGGTGACATAGATAGGATTTTGTACGCTGACCGACGCCAGTTGATCAACCAAAAACGTAGTTTCGAGATTGCCGATTTTGCGCCACAAGTCGGGATACTGAGCAATCAGCCGGCCAAAGAATTCCATACTGTTTGAGACATGAAAAATTTCTTCTTCGCTACTCATTTAATAATCGACCTAATTAATCTTAAAGATTGTTTTAATGGCGATAGAGACCGTAAGCACCCAGATGAAAAATAATCCCGCCCAATCTCTTAACCAACCGGGCCCAAACGGAAAAAACTGTTGCATGGGCAGATCAATTTCCACCAGCTCCATACTGCTGTCGTTGGGAAGGTAGCCCGCCGGATTTGCAATTAACGTGTTCCACCAGGTTTTCTTGTGAATAACCGGAGACACGCCACGGCCAAGAGTCAGGTCGACTCGTTGGCCAGAGTGGATCGCTGTTAGTGGCTCGTCATTGGCAGGCCATATGACTGTATAAAGACCGTCACCCCGATTGATGCTTGGCCCTGACCAGTTGAGTGTTGTGGCAGGCATGGTGCGGATGTCCACGCTACTGCCGGGTACAGGCGGTAGTGCGCCAAACTGGTTGCTGACCCAGACGATCAACATGAGGGCCGGTAGCGAACTGAGTATGGCAGGCCCGATGACGACCATGAAGTGTTTGCCGGACAGCATGAGTACCCGTTTCGCGAGCGGCAGCATTTCATCAAACTCGCTACCTTCATACGCATTCAGTGCTTTGCGGGCCGCGATACTCTGTTGCTTGAGGGTACCAATCTCGTCTTGTTTCGACAGTTTTAGGTAGAGGTACATCGAGAGGATGGCACAGAGTGTGGCCCAAACAATAAGTCGTGCAGTCTCTGGAAGAAAGACCAGTAAGCCATCGATAGCCGAGAACATCGGTGCGGGTATGTCAAAAAAACCCATGCTTTAGCCCTTGAGCCTATCAGTGACAGAGGAATCCGGCGAATTCAGGCCATGGGCCATCATCATGAATCTAGCGGCGCCGTTACGACGGGCTTTGTCCGGAATCGTCTTTTGCCACGGTCGTTTCTTTCGCTGGAGCGTCGCCGATAGCGGCGGAAGTGGCTGCCATTTCTTGTCTAGCCTCAGCGGCCGCTTTGCGTTTTCTGAGCATCATACGGATTGGCCAGAACAGCACGATGCCGAGTGCGGTGACCACGCCAAGAATCAGCCCCCAGAGAGCGCCCAACGCGCTGATGCCGGCGCCAGGGCCAACATAGGCGAATGCTGCTTCAGGGATTATTGTCAGCGCGACAATCGCCGCTGCCAGTGAGTAATTGAATGCGTTGTTACTGCCCACAGATTCTGCTCTCCGAAAATTACCGCCGTACGGCAGAGCCGACATTCTAGCGCCGGTGCCGCTATAACACTAGGTTTTTACGGGTTACCGAGGCTGGCAGAGTTGATTGAGCCGCTCAGTACTACAAGTACTGGCGGCATAGTGCCGAGTTGCGGTTGGGATTCTCTACACAGCATGAGTTGTTCCATAGATGCCTTGTGGTATGACATAAAGTGGATTTCGGGCTTGCCGGTGAATCGGGCTGCAGACTTCTGCCTGTGGCGGTATTCTTGCCCTATGCCGCTATTCGACGAATGGCTAGTATGTTGTAGTGGGAGTTGCTCAATGAATTTACAGAAGGCCTTTTTTCTGGGCTTGCTCAGTATCGTATCGCTAGCCTTTATCTGGCTTGTCTCACCGTTTCTAATGCCGGTGTTTTGGGCAGCCACATTGGCAATTGTGTTTAACCCGGTGCAACGGCGTGTCGCCATCTTATTGCGCGGGCGGGCGACATCGGCGGCATTACTCACACTGCTGCTTATTCTGTTAACGGTGATTGTGCCGTCGATGCTGTTGATTTCCGCCGTGGCCACCGAGGCCTCATCGCTGTATCTGAAAATTCAGGAGGGCGAGCTCGATCCCAACGAGATCCTCAATTGGGTCCAGAGCAACCTGCCGGTTGTCTCGGGGTATCTGGCTGATTTTGGTATTGATCTGAATGAGGTACGCCGGAATGTGTCAGCGATTGCTGTGAAGGGCAGTCAGTTAATAGGTTCTGTGGCGCTTGCCGTGGGTCAGAATGCGCTAAGCTTTACGGTCCAGTTTTTTCTCATGTTGTATTTACTGTTTTTCTTCTTGCGTGATGGCAAAACCATTATTCGTGCGCTCATCGTGGTGTTGCCACTGGGCGATGATCGCGAGCGTTCGCTGTTCGCTAAGTTTGCCGAGGTGTCGCGCGCCACGGTGAAGGGCACTATGATGATCGGTGCCATTCAGGGCGCGCTCGGCGGCCTGATGTTTGCCTTTGTCGGGATCGAGGCCGCGGTATTCTGGGGTGTGATGATGATGGTGCTGTCGTTGTTGCCTGTGGTCGGCGCAAGCTTAGTCTGGGGCCCCGCAGCCATCATCATGTTTGTGCAGGGCGAGGTTGGTAATGCCATTTTTCTGCTGCTGTTTGGTGCGGTAGCGATCGGCCTTATCGATAACCTGCTACGGCCATTGCTGGTGGGGCGTGATACCCGGATACCGGATTACCTCGTGCTGTTCTCCACGCTGGGCGGGCTAAGTTTGTTCGGTATTTCCGGGTTTGTGATCGGCCCGATTATTGCAGCATTGTTTTTATCGATGTGGGTGATGTTTGCTGAAGAGAACGGACCGGAGTAGCGCTGCTTCTAAAATGCTTGGCTCAGCTGCAAATAATCTGGTCTACCGTTTTCATATCGAGCGTATCGTTGCGTAACATTTTGTCTTCGATCCCCAATAAGATAGGGTCTGAATCGCGTCGATAGATGTTTATTTTCGCGTTGAAGACATTGCGGCTAAGGCCGTGTTTGTCGGTAATCGATAGCTTACGAATCGAAAATCGCCCATCCTTTTGCTGCTCACCGGTCAGATAGCATTTGATCGAATCGATTGATTCACCGGAAAGTTCAAGCCCGTTCAGTTCACTCAGATCTTTTTGCGCCACATTGACGAAGCCTATTGAGTCTATCTCTCTGGCATCCGCATCAGGAGTTGCCGGCAGTTGCGTGGAAAAATCACCGACCAAGATTTGCCCCGGCAGCGCCCTAGCGATCATGCGTGCCAGCTCTATGGTGACGTCACCGACGATATCGCTGCGAATTGTGGGGTTAAGTCCTTCGGCTTGATGGAACTCATAGCAGCCACCCACATGAAAACAGGTTCGCAGTAATGGCACTGTCCGTCCGTTCGCCTTGTGTCGGGCAATGGCATTATCGGCCATGACCAAATGCATTAGGTGGTAAAGGTTGCTGTTAGCCTGCATGCCGTTGTCGCGGTTCCAGATGTAAAAGCCATCGCCGGTACTTGAGCGGGCAAAGTTTACATCGATGCTGGTGCCAACCATTTTGTGATGCGCTGAATTGAGCGAGTACGATAAACTATTGAGTTGCGTCATCTGCTCAAAGGGCGAGAGCAAGCTAAACCCAACGATATCGAATAACGCAACGGCGCGATTCGGCACATAATTAATGCTGTAACGGCGGACCAGCTGTTCAACAATATCCAAATCAGTTTGTACGCCGGTCAAGGCTTTTCGCAAGGGCACATAAACCGGCTCCACATGAAATAGTTTTGCGGCGTTCTCTAGGCGGCGCAGATCAATTTGCCGGCGGCGTGAGAGTAAATCCATTATGAAGTTTTGAGAACGGCTGCCGGGATCGGAGGCTGACGACTCATCTGGCAGCGCATAACTGGCTATCGCATAATGTGGAACCACCAACAACATCACGCCCTGATCGTGAGGTGACCAGCCCAAAATAAAGTTCCGCCCAAGACTCCATTGTGTGTGGAGCTTTCTGTCGAGCTCGACCAAATTGCTACGCTCTTCAAGGTCCAGGCCCTGAATACCTCCGTTAGTACTCATCTGGAGGTTGCTGAGGTGACTGCTCGTGCCTTTATTCATAGGGGTGTTTCGGCTCTCTTAAAAAGCGATTTGGTGCGGGTGTCAAAACCCTCGGACACATTGTATGGTTGCGGCTCTATAAACCCAACTATTACTCGTTGATAATGGTGTCGACCAACGGGTTGAGTGGGTAATACTCCTGAGCGATTACGGGGTGGAATAACATAAGGACGTTTCTAGGATGCTGGCCACAACGATTTCTGCTGCTGTACTGAATGAGCTTAAAGCCATTGTTGGCGATGACGGTTGGCTTGCGGCACCTGATGATCTGACCCGTTACCTTGAAGAGTGGCGCGGATTGTTCCGCGGGCGCACCGATCTGGTGCTGCGGCCGGCCACAGTTGCTGAGGTCTCAGCTGTTTTGGCCTGCTGCAACCGTCATCAGGTGGCTGTGGTGCCTCAGGGCGGCAATACAGGTCTTGCCGGCGGCGCCATACCCGGTTTGGGCGAGAATGCCGAGGTGCTGCTATCGCTCGAGCGATTAAATCGTGTTCGCTCGCTCGATCCGGTAAATTTTACGATTACGGTTGAAGCCGGCTGCGTGCTGGAGCGTGTGCAGCGTGCAGCAGCCGAGGCCGACTGTCTGTTCCCGCTCAGCCTTGCTGCCGAGGGCAGTTGTCAGATTGGCGGCAATATCTCCACCAATGCCGGCGGCACTGCTGTACTTCGTTACGGCAATACCCGCGACCTGATTCTGGGGTTAGAGGTGGTTCTACCGGACGGGCGTGTGCTCAACGACCTGAGCGGCGTGCGCAAAGACAACACCGGTTATGACGTCAAACAGTTGTTTATTGGTGCTGAGGGTTCATTAGGGGTGGTCACGGCAGCGACCTGCAAAGTATTTCCCAAGCCCGCCGCATTGAGTGCAGCGTTAGTGACCCTTAACAGTATCAACGATGTCGTACATTTCTTTCAGGCCGCGCGGGATTCGCTGGGTGATGACATTCTGGCCTTTGAGACTTTTCCGCAGATTGCGATGACGATGGTGGAGCAGCATATTCCGGGTTGCCGCAGTCCCTTCTCTGGGCCGCACGCCTGGTACGTGCTGATCGATATCGCGAGTCAGCGAGAGCAGACCGTGGTCGATAGCGATCTCGAGCAATTTCTGACCCGGCAGCTTGAAGCCGGTGCATTACAGGATGGCGTCGTGGCTCAGTCGGGCGCTCAGCGCAGCGCATTTTGGGCTATCAGGCATGCTATTTCCGAGGCGCAGAAACTCGCGGGTGCCAGTATTAAGCACGACGTATCTGTGCCGGTCTCGGCAATTCCGGCGTTTATTGAGCAGGCATCAGCTTTGGCGGCTGAGTTGGCGCCGGGGGTCCGTCCGGTGCCCTTTGGTCATGTGGGCGACGGCAATATTCATTTCAATCTGAGTCAGCCTGAAACCATGGAAGCTAAAGCTTTCCTGAACCTGTGGGAACCTATGAATGAGCAGATCCATAGCCTCGCTATGCAACTCGGTGGTAGCTTCAGCGCGGAGCATGGCATTGGATGGTTAAAGCGCAACGAGCTTGCACGGCTAAAAGACCCCGTTGCTTTGGCGTTGATGCACTCTATAAAGGCCGCGCTGGATCCCAACGGCATTATGAATCCGGGTAAATTGCTGTAGCTACTTGCGTGCTGAAAAATGGTTGTTGTAACGTCCACAGGTGGCGCAACGGCGTGGTCCGCGGTATACAATATTCCTCTCGTTTCCCTACTTCAGATTGAATACTTATGACCGATAAGACGAAAGACTCTCAGGAACGTCGTTACTCCAGTATTGTTGTCGATGGCATTACTCAGGCGCCAAGCCGCGCTATGTTGCGTGCCGTAGGCTTCACCGAGGAAGACTTTAAGAAGTCACAGGTTGGCATTGCCTCAACCTGGAGCATGGTTACGCCATGCAATATGCACATCGATAAACTCGCCAAACAGGCCGCCGCAGGCGTGAATGAGGCGGGTGGTAAAGCCGTCGAGTTCAACACCATTACTGTATCGGATGGTATTTCGATGGGTACACCGGGTATGCGGTATTCATTGGTCTCGCGCGAAGTGATTGCCGATTCCATTGAGACCGTAGCCGGTGCCGAAGGGTTTGATGGCATCGTCGCTATCGGCGGTTGTGATAAAAATATGCCGGGCTGCCTGATGGCGCTCGCACGCCTTAACCGGCCCTCTATTTTTGTTTATGGCGGCACGATTAAGCCGGGTGAAAAAAACCGCGACATCGTCTCGGTATTCGAGGCTGTTGGTGGTGTTGCTGGAGGCAAGGTCACTAAAGAAGAACTGCTCGAAGTCGAGCGCACTGCGATTCCCGGGCCGGGTTCCTGCGGCGGCATGTATACCGCAAATACGATGGCATCGGCTATTGAAGCATTGGGTATGAGCTTGCCGAATAGTTCTGCACAAAATGCGGTGTCAGATGAGAAGCAAGACGATTGTCGCCGCGCAGGCCAGGCCGTTATGCATATGATCCGGGAGGGCATCCTGCCGTCTGACATCATGACCCGCAAAGCGTTTGAAAATGCCATCACGATCATTATTACCTTAGGCGGTTCCACGAATGCGGTATTGCACATGCTGGCCATGGCGCGCGAGGCCCGTGTTGAGCTCGATATCGATGATTTCACCCGGATTGGTGCTAGGACCCCTTTGTTGGCAGACCTGAAACCCAGCGGTCGTTATTCAATGTCTGAGTTGATCGCCATTGGTGGTATTCGTCCGCTGATGAAGCGTCTGCTCGACAAGGGCATGCTGCATGGCGATTGCATGACAGTCAGCGGCAAAACGATGGCTGAAAATCTGGCCGATGTTGATGATTATCCCGACAGTCAGGACATTATTCGTGATTTTGGCAACCCGATTAAAGAAGACTCTCATCTGGTTATTCTGTACGGCAATCTCGCGCCTGAAGGTGCGGTCGCAAAAATCACCGGTAAGGAAGGTGTCAGTTTTACCGGTTGTGCCAAGGTCTTCGGTTCTGAAGAGACGGCGCTGCAATCTATTCTTGACGGCAACATTGTTGCCGGTGACGTCGTGGTCATTCGCTATGAGGGTCCCGTCGGTGGGCCTGGCATGCGGGAAATGCTGAGTCCTACCGCTGCGATTATGGGCAAGGGGCTCGGTGACAAAGTGGCCTTGATTACTGATGGCCGGTTCTCCGGTGGCAGTCATGGCTTTGTGGTTGGCCACGTGACGCCGGAAGCGGCAGTTGGCGGCCCGTTGGCTCTGGTTGAAGATGGTGATGAGATCACCATTAACGCTCAGACCCGTGAAATTGATTTGCAGGTGACCGATGAAGAGTTGGCGCGCCGCCGCGAAGGGTGGGTTTGTCCTGAGTCTGGTGCGATCACTGGCGTGCTCACTAAGTACGCGAGGCTGGTCAGTTCCGCCTCTACGGGTGCCGTAACCGGCGGCTAGCCGCCGGTTACTTTATCGTTAGTTCTTGTCTGTAGTTTCGGGGCGCTTGACCTGTGAGCCTGTATTCGGTCTACTTGTCGCCATGTACTCAGGCAGACCCATGCGAAAAATCAATGGTAGCGACAATAAACCGTCTGCCAGTAGCGAGTGCGGCAGTGTTTGCGCGTGATATCAGTCTCGCCATGACACCGAAAGCCCGCGCTTAAGCGGGCTTTTTTTTGGGAGATGCCGGGCGCCGATGTTTTACGAGGCCAATTTGTAAGATGCGGTAACCCGGAGGCAGTAGAAGGGTTTTGACAGAGCTTATGAACACAACAAATAAGAATACGCCGGCGACGGCACCGTGGGTGGTGATGAAGTTCGGTGGCACCAGCGTTGCGACGGCGTCTAAATGGGCGATCATTGCGGATCTCGTGCGCCAGCGCGTTGCAGAAGGTGTGCGACCGATGGTCGTGCATTCTGCCATTGGCGGCACGTCGAATCAGCTCGAAGCGCTACTGGATATGGCAACTCGCGGTGAGCACGAAGCGTTGTTGGCCGAAGTGCGGCAGCGTTATCTGGAGCTTGGTCAGGACCTTGGGTTGTCGGCAGAAGAATTGCTGGGCTCCTATCTGGCAGAACTGGAGCAGTTACTGACAGGTATTCGGTTGGTGCGCGAAGTGAGCTATAGGGTCCACGTCAAAGTGATGTCGATGGGTGAGCTGATGACGACGGTGCTTGGCGCCGCCTATCTGCAGACTCAGAACCTGCCGGTAGTATGGGCTGATGCACGCGAGCTCTTAAGCAGCGTTGAGTCGAACAATGTGGCTGAGCGGGCCGGTTATCTATCGGCCGCGTGCGCCTATGATCCCGATTTAAATTTGCAGGCAGACCTGACCTCCCGGGGCAAGATTGTTTTAACTCAGGGCTTTATTGCCCGCAATGATCAGGGCGAAAGCGTGCTCCTAGGGCGTGGTGGCTCAGACACCTCGGCGGCGTATTTTGCCGCGAAGTTGCAGGCCGCGCGTCTCGAAATATGGACGGATGTGCCCGGTATGTTTAGTGCCGATCCCCGCGTCGTGTCGGGCGCCCGTTTGCTAAAAGCACTGCGCTACGAGGAGGCGCAGGAAATTGCTTCTACGGGTGGCTCTGTGTTGCACCCACGCTGTATTTCGCCGGTTCGCCGCTATGACATTCCGCTTTGGGTGCGTTGCACCAGCAGTCCGGAAGCGCCTGGCACGCTCATCAGTCGCGACTCCGGTGACGACTCACCGCGGGTGAAGGCCGTATCCCGTCGCCGTGGCATCACATTGGTGTCGATGGAAACCCTAGGCATGTGGCAGCAGGTGGGTTTTCTTGCTGATGCATTTACTGTTTTCAGTAACTTAGGTCTATCAATTGATCTAGTTTCTACATCGGAAAGTAATGTCACTGTAACGTTGGATCCGGGTGTCAACTCCATGGACCAAGCCATGCTGGAGCGGCTGAGGACCCGGCTGAGTCATCTTTGCCGGGTGCAGATTGTGACTCAGGTGGCGGTGGTCAGTCTGGTGGGTCAAAAGATCCGTGCGCTATTGCATGAGATCGGGCCGACTTTAGCGGTCTTCGAAGAGCACAAGATTCATTTACTGAGCCAAGCTGCAAGCGACCTGAATCTGAGCTTTGTGGTTGATGAGGAGCAATCGCTGCGCCTTGTGAAGGCATTCCACAACACGCTAGTGCAGGCCGACAAAGCGGATAAGGTGTTCGGTGAAACCTGGGAGGAGCTTCAGGAAGGGGGTGTCGCCGCCAAGCCGTTGGCCGCCGCACCTTCCTGGTGGATGGCAAAACGACAAGAACTGATCGCTTTGGCCGAAGCCCATTCTTCAGCTTATGTTTATGATAGGGACACCATTCTGCAAGCTTGTGCCAACCTCATCAGTTTGAAGTCGGTAGATCGTGTATTTTTTGCGATCAAGGCCAACAGCAATCCTGATGTGCTGCGTATCGTGCATGAGGGTGGTTTGAATTTTGAGTGTGTGTCGCCCGGTGAAATTCGTCGCATTCTTGAATTGTTTCCGAACATTGATCGTCAGCGTATTTTGTTTACGCCTAATTTTGCACCGCGGGGTGACTATGAATTCGGGCTGGAGCAAGGCGTGCGTGTGACACTGGATAATCTCCATCCACTGCGTCACTGGGCTGAGCTGTTTGCCGGCAAAGAGATTATCCTGCGACTAGACCCTGGTCAGGGCCGCGGTCATCACGAGCATGTTCGCACGGCCGGTGTGCATTCGAAATTCGGTATACCCATGTTTGAGCTGGAAGAAGCGCGGTCGCTGGTTTCTGCTGCAGGTGCTTCTGTGGAGGGCCTTCATGCGCATACCGGTAGCGGCATTCTGCAGGCGGACAACTGGCAGTATGTGGCACGCCAGTTGTTGGATGCGCTCGCTGTCTTTCCCTCTGTGAAGTTCCTCGATTTGGGCGGCGGCCTCGGAATTCCCGAGAAACCCGGTCAGATCCCACTGGATATGCAGGCCGTCTCTGATTCACTGGATGCTGTTAAGGCCGACTTTCCGGAGCTTGAGTTGTGGCTTGAGCCTGGCCGGTATGTCGTGGCTAATGCAGGTGTCTTGCTGACGACGGTCACGCAAACGAAAGGCAAGGGACAGGTTCGCTATGTGGGTGTGAGTACGGGTATGAACTCGCTGATTCGTCCGGCCTTATACGGTGCCTATCACGAGATCGCCAATCTCAGTAGGGCCGATGAGGCGCCGAGTGAGGTGGTCTCGGTGGTTGGCCCCATTTGTGAAACCGGCGATCGTTTGGGTGTGGACCGTTTGTTGCCGCCAACCGCAGAGGGTGATGTGTTGCTGATTGCGAATGCCGGTGCTTATGGCTATGTGATGGGCTCGGATTATAATCTGCGCGGGATTGCAGCGGAGTTCATTGTCTAGCGTCTGACGCCATGCCCAACTGCAAAAGGCCTGCGCTACTGTGCGGGCCTTTTTGTGCGGACTACTTGTTTGATTGTTCTGGGCTAGGTAGTGACTTCGTAAAAAATGCGGTGCGCGGTTTGCTTGCCAATCATCTTGGAAATCATTCCCTGAGCCTTGTCCTGAGTGCGGATGTCATCGATAAAGCCGTCCTGAAAGGCCTTAAGCTGTTGCAGTTTGGCAGGATCGGTTTCTCTATCCGCTGCCGCAACCTGATGCATGTAGGCCTCTGCATAGCGTTCTGCACACCGGGCAATATCTTCATAACGCTCGCGCGGAAACAGACCGTAAATCGTCGAATCATTGCGATACTTTTTCATCCACTCAGGATAACGGTCGGTAGAATCAAATGGCGCGTAATCCTGCAAAATGTACTGCAATGGTTTTACATGCTGTTCCAGATAAGCGTCATCGCGAAACGGCAAATTGACGTTGAGATGGGCAATACATTTACGCTTGGTGAGCATGCAGAAGAAAATAAATATCGGAACGTTTTTTTCGGCAGCAGGGTAGGCAATGATGTTCAGTTGATCAATATGAGGTACTTTAACTTTGAAGCGCATACCGAAAACTTTGCGGAAGTCTTCATTACGCCAGTTAAAGTGTTCTGCATCGAGTAGTTTAAGAAACGACTTGGGGCGCTCCAGTTCCGGCTCGATGTGCTGCTTGTTAAGCTTGCTAGCGGATTGAATACTGCCGATAACGCTATTAAACAGTGTGTCCTGATCTTCGTTAGTGCTCACCAATGATTTCCCCGGGTTGTTGCTCGCCATTCAGTTTTAGCTGTGCCGTCTTTTTAGCTCTGCTGCAATGTCGCCAAGCGACAGACCGCTATTATTTAAGAGCACCAACAGGTGGTAGATCAGATCAGCGGTTTCGGAGGTCAGCCGCTCTTTATTGCCCTGGATAGCTTCAATAATGGTTTCTACAGCTTCCTCGCCCACTTTCTGGGCAATGAAGGGCATACCTTTCTGGCGCAGGCTGGCCGTGTAGCTCTCGTCGGGTGAAGCCTTGCTGCGCTCTTCGATAATGGCTTCTAGTTCACTTAAAAATTCGATATTGCTCATGGTGTTTTCCTGATCTGCCTGCTAGCACTGGCTAGAGTCTTATTTCGATGAGTTGAGCCTGCAAAAATCGTTTCAGATCTTTGATGTCGATAATAGATTTATGAAATACGCTGGCGGCGAGACCTCCGTCAGCGCCGCTAATCTTGAAGACATCGGCAAAGTGCTGCATTTCTCCGGCGCCACCGGAAGCAATTAGCGGCACGTCACAGACGGCCCGCACTTCACCGAGCTGCTTCAGGTCATAACCTTTGCGCACACCGTCCTGATTCATGCAGTTAAGTACGATTTCACCGGCTCCACGGTCTTGAACCTCGCGCACCCAGTCGGCCGTAATGCGGCCTGAATGTTTGGTTTTTTGCGGGTCGCCGGTGTATTGATAGACGCGGTAGGTATTGTCTTCCTCGCGGCTATCGATGCCGATGACGACGCACTGCGAACCAAAGCGTTTGACCAGTTGGTTAATGAGGTCGGGGTTTGCCAGGGCAGGGCTGTTCACCGAAATCTTGTCGGCACCGTAATTCAGAATTTCTTCGGCATCCTGAAGCGATTTGATGCCGCCGGCAACACAGAAGGGGATATCAAGGATTTCTGCTACCCGGTTAATCCATTGGCGATCCACGGTGCGTCCATCCGGGCTTGCCGTGATGTCGTAGAAGACGAGTTCGTCGGCACCTTCATCGCGATAGCGTTGTGCCAACTCAAGAATGCCACCCACCACTTCGTGGTTGCGAAATTGCACACCTTTTACGACCTGTCCGTCGCGGACGTCAAGACAGGGAATTATCCGTTTTGCGAGAATGACTGAATCTCCTCTAGCGTCAGGCGACCGTCCAATAGCGCCTTGCCGGTAACCACGCCGGCAGCACCGGTTAGCTTAAGTTTTCGGAGGTCAGCTGCACAGGCAACGCCGCCCGAGGCAATAAACTGTGCCCCCGGATAGCGACGGGTGCATTCGCTATAGAGCGCAAAGTTAGGGCCTTCTAGTGTGCCGTCCTTGTCGATATCGGTGCACAGGTAATGGATTCCACCGTGGGTGGTGAAATAGTCGAGCAGGTCCCACAAGGTTTTGTCACCAGCCTCGGTCCAGCCGTGGGTTTGCGGAATGGGTATGCCATCGGCATCGATAAACACATCGAATGCCAGCACAATGTGTTCACCGCCAAGTTCGCTAATCCAGCCGGCCACTTCTGCCGGCCTCTGTACGGCTGTAGAGCCTATGACCACACGGTCGGCACCGGCATCCAGCAACAGTTTGACGCGTTCAATATCGCGGATGCCACCGCCCACCTGGACTTTGAACGCGAGTTCGGCGGTGATGCGTCGAATGACATCGAGGTTCGCCAGTTCGCCGCTGCGGGCACCGTCGAGATCGACCAGGTGCAAACGTTCTGAGCCCGCCTCGCGATAACGCCTGGCAATATCCAGTGGGTCCTGATCGTATTTGGTGATCTGTTCAAAATCGCCTTTGTACAGACGTACACAGCCACCGTTCATCAGATCAATTGCAGGTATTACTTCCATGTTATATCCAGTCAAAATGGGTCGTTCAGTAGGTTAATGGCATGGTCAACCGTAATGTTTTACAAAGTTCTCGAGTAGGCGCGCGCCGGTTTCACCGGATCGTTCCGGGTGAAATTGTACCGCGACAAAATTATTGTGTTCAACGACAGCCGTAAATTCACCACCGTAGTCTGTAATGCCAATACTGTCGGACCCGACCGGAAGTGCGTAGCTATGCACGAAGTAGAAATGCGCACCATCGGCAATGCCATCAAAGATGGGCGAGCCCACCCGCTGGGTAACCCTGTTCCAGCCCATATGGGGCACGGGTCGTTCGGGGGCCGGGACAAAGCGTTTTGCGTTGCCCGGAATCACACCCAGACACGTTGCCGAGTCTTCTTCAGATGTCTCGAATAGCAATTGCATGCCGAGACAGATACCAAGTACCGGCTGCTTTAGCTCATGAATTACCTGACAGAGACCCGCCTGCTGCAGTTTCGACATAGCATCTGCAGCCGCACCCACGCCGGGCAGAATGACTTTGTCAGCCGCCATGATTGTTGCTTTGTCGGCGGTGAGCGCGGCGCTAACTCCCAGACGCTGCAAGGCGAAAGTGAGCGATGCAATATTGGCGCCGCCGCCATCAATGATCGCGATAGATGCCGCCATTAGAGGGAGCCTTTTGTGCTCGGCAGATCATTGCCCTCACGGGCAAATGCCTGACGCAGCGCACGCCCCATCGCTTTGAAGCAACTCTCAATCATGTGGTGGGCATTCTCGCCTTTAACTTCCACATGAATGGCAGCGGCCAATGTGTCGCTCAGAGAGCGGAAGATGTGTGGTACTAATTCGGTGGGTAAGCCGCCCACGTTGTCGCGATCGAACACACCGTCAAACACCATGTAGGGCCGGCCACCCAGATCAATAGCCACGCTCGCCTGCGCTTCATCCATAGGCACCGTAAATCCGTACCGACCGATGCCGCGCTTGTCGCCGAGCGCATTCCGAATTGTTTGCCCTAAGACCAGAGCCACATCTTCAACGGTATGGTGCTCGTCAATCTCCAGGTCACCTTTGCATTTGATGCTTAGTGAGAATCCGCCGTGCTTTGCAACCTGTTCGAGCATGTGATCATAAAACCCAATGCCGGTGTCGATATCAGTAGTGCCCGGTGTATCGAGATCAACAGTTATCGTAATGTCGGTTTCATTGGTTTTGCGTTTTACGGTGGCCACACGCGGCGGACGCGTAATGTTCTTAGCAATGCGCGCCCACGCTTCAGGGTCTTTAGGATCGATAAGAATACCGCTGATGCCCATGTTGGTCGCAAGATCCATGTCGGTCTGCCGGTCACCAATCACATAGCTTTTATCACGATCAATTGGGTTATCAGCAAGGAACGGGGTCAGCAATCCGGGCAAAGGTTTTCGGCAGTTGCAGCGGTCTTCAGCAAAGTGCGGGCAGATGAATACTTCTCGAAAATCAATGCCCTGCGACGCAAAAATTTGCAGAATAAAGTTCTGCGACTCGGCAAAGGCTTCTTCCGGAAAGCTGTCGGTGCCAAGACCATCCTGATTGCTGACCATGACAAAGTCATAGCCTGCGTCGCGCAATTCCAGTAAAGCCGGAATGACACCGGAAATAAGCTTGATCTTCTGCAGAGCATCCACCTGCTTGTTGGAAGGGGGCTCAATAACCAGAGTGCCATCGCGGTCAATAAAAATAATTCTGTCGCTCATTTGAGAGTATCCAATGCATTGATAAGTTGATCGATCTCGTCGTGAGTGCCGACGGTAATCCGAAAGCCGTTGAGTGCTGACGGGTCTTTACTGAAATCGCGAATTCTCACGCGTGCCAGCTCGGTGGCATTGATGACGGCAGCAGGATCTGCGGCCGTTACAAAGACAAAGTTGGCGTTGCTTGGCCACACGGTCACAAACGCAGGGTTACTTTGACAATAGCTAAGCAGTCGTTCACGTTGCTCTTTGAGCAGGGCGATACGCCGCAGTTGCTCACTGCGATTCGCCGGATCGAGCGCTGCCAGCACAGCTTCCTGGCAGGGTTTTGGGTAAGAATAGGGCGGCAGTATCTGCTGCAGGTAGCCGATAATCTCCGGGCTGGCTATGACCGCGCCGCAGCGTACGCCGGCGAGTCCGAGTGCTTTAGACAGAGTGCGCAGTACCACGGCGTTGTCGAAACGACAGACGAGTTCTGTCGGATCGTAATCGGCAAATTCGGTGTAGGCCGCATCAATAACCACAAGACCTTTGCCGTTTAGTTTTGTGCATAGCCGTTCAAGGTCTGCTTGCGCTACGGTATTGCCGGTCGGGTTGTTCGGCGTGCAGATGAAAGCCAGTTTATCGGTAGCACCCCAGTTATCGAGTATGCCGTTCACATCAAGGGCAAAGTCGCCGGCCAGCAGTGGCACTGCGCGAATGCCAGCACCTTGTACATCGGCGTACACGCGATACATACCAAAGGTGGGCGGATTAACAACGCATTGGTCAACGCCAGCTCTGCAGAAGCTGCGAATCAACAGATCAATCCCTTCGCTGCTACCTCGGGTGACCAACAGTTGTGCAGGATCAACTCCGTAGAAATCGGCAAGCCTTGCCGTCAGTTCCAACGGACGCTCATCAGGATAGCGATTGAGGTCCTGCAGATTGACGCCGGTGCCGGGTGCTATCGGGCTCCACGGCGCTTCGTTGGCATTAAGCCGCAGCACCCCCTCAGTATAGGTTGCTGCGACGTAGGGTTTCAGGGCACCGATCTCGGGGCGCACCAATTGCTTTGCGGTGCTGCTCATGACGATGTTCCTTTGCCGGCATCCTCAAGACGCACAAGCACTGCCTGTGCATGCGCCTCCAATCCTTCAAGACCAGCAAGCGTCGTTACAGTGGGCGCCAGCGTTTGGAGTCCGGCGAAGGTAAGTTCCTGCACCGATATCTGCTTCTGGAAAGCCCCTAGCGATAAGCCGCTGTATGAGCGCGCATAACCGTAGGTCGGCAACACGTGATTGGTGCCGCTGCAATAATCACCGACCGATTCCGGCGTCCAGGGCCCCAGAAAAATAGAGCCAGCATTTATGATATCAGGCAGGCAGTCACGCGGTAATACGACCTGCACGATCAGATGCTCAGGAGCATAAGCATTGGCCACCGCGATGCCTTCACTTACTGAGTCGACTAAAATGCACACGCTGTTGCTCAATGCCTGCTCAATAATGGCGCGTCGTGGCAGCGAAGTAAGCGCGACATCGATGGCGGCATTCACCGTATTGGCAAGTTCCTCACTGGTCGTAACCAGGACCACTTGCGAATCCGGGCCGTGTTCGGCCTGCGACAATAAGTCGAGTGCAACGGCGCGGGGCGCGGCGGTTTCGTCGGCCAGCACCATCACTTCTGAAGGTCCGGCAGGCATATCGAGTGCTGCACCTGCAGGGTCTGCGGACACCAGTGTTTTCGCGGCAGTAAACCAGGCATTGCCGGGGCCGAAGATCTTGTCCACTTTTGGAATGGTCTCTGTGCCATAGGCCATGGCAGCAACTGCCTGTGCGCCGCCAACCTTATAAATGTTGCGCACGCCGCACTGCCATGCCGCGTAGACCACGGCAGGGTCGGCTTTGCCATCGGGCCGGGCCGGGGTGCACAAAACCCGTATCGGGCAACCGGCAATGGCAGCCGGCACAGACAGCATGACAGCGGTGGAAGGCAGCGGTGCGGAGCCCGCCGGCACGTATAAGCCGACCGCAGGAATGGCACGCACGATGCGCTCACAGACGACACCCGGTGTAGTCTCCACCGTTATGGGCGTGGCCTGCTGAGCTTCGTGATACGCGCGTACATTGGCGATAGCGACATTGATTGCCGCACAGGCTTTTTCACCGATTAAACCAGCCGCATCAGCCGCTTCGCTAGCGCTGACCTTTAGCTCGCTCAACTGCACCTTGTCAAGCTCGGCGGCAAGTTCACGCAGCGCTGCATCGCCACCTGCTTGCACGCGGGCAATGATGGCTGCCGCCTGGGCGCTAATTTCGGCATTGGCTTTAACGGCCGGGCGCTGCAGTACCGCCGACTGCTCAGCCGCAGTCAGTTGATTCCAGCGATACTGTTTTAAACGTGCGCTCATGCCAGCATTTTCTCCACGGGCACTACCAGAATTGAACTCGCGCCGACTGCTTTCAGGTTCTCCAGCGTGTCCCAGAATACGGCCTCGCGGCATACCACGTGCACGGCGACGAGATCCTCGGTGCCACCTAAGGGCAGCACGGTAGGTGATGCGGCACCGGGCAGCAAGTCAGCGATTTTACTGAGTGCAGAGCGTGGCGCATGCATCATGATGTACTTGCTTTCACGCACCTGCTGAACACCATTAATCCGCTGCACGATCTTATCGACCCATTCCTGTTTGGCTTGCGGGAGGGCTACAGTCGTTTGAATGAGGACTGACGTACTTTCAAGAATTGTTTCCCCTTCTACCAGCTTATTGGCTGCAAGCGTTGCACCGCTTGAGACCAGATCGCAGATCATGTCGGCACGACCCAGGCTCGGCGCGATCTCGACAGCGCCCGAGAACTCGATCACGTCGGCATTAATACCGGCTGATTTCAGGTACTCGGTGACAATGTTGGGGTAGCTGGTGGCAATGCATTTGCCTTCGGCATCGGCAACGGTTTTGAGGCTGCTGTTTTCAGGGTATGCGAATGCCAGGCGGCATTGACCGTAGTCAAGATCCATGATGCGTTGAAACGGCGCGTTATTGCCGGCGTTCTTGTAGCCGATGCGACGTTCTTCAAGTTCGTTAAGACCAACAATGCCCAGATCGCAGACATCGTCTTTGACCAGACCGGGAATGTCGTCATCCCGCACCAGCAGAAAGTCGACCGGCATGTTTTCGCCATAGCCGATGAGTTGATCGCGGCCGCGGCTGTACTTCAGGCCGACTTGCGTGAGCAATTCCAGAGAGTGCTCGGTAAGTCTCCCGGACTTCTGGATCGCGATTTTTATTCGTGTTGCTCTGTCTGCATTCATTGCAAGGGTTATCCCATTTTCTTCAATACTGTGGCGTAGCCGTCCGCGCCGTTGTTCAAACAACGGGCAACGCGCCCGATGGTGGTGATACTCACGCCGGTTAGGTCGTGAATATCGCGATAAGTTTTGCCTTCGCCAAGCAGTTCAACGACAACCCAGCGATCTTTCATGGCCTGTAACTCTGCAGGGGTGCAGAGGTCGTTAAAAAAGCTTCTGCACTCCTCGACACTGCCTAAGGCGAGCACCGCTTTATACAACGCCTGCTCGGCTGCTTCTTCTTGTTTTTTCGACAGGATGCGGTGATCTTTCATTAGCATTTCCATGAGTTAGTGTATTAATGCGCTATTACATTAGCAGGATGCCATTGCCGATACAAGCAGCCGTGCTGCTGTGCTGCCCGATGCGTCTAATAAAAAGCCCCTCGCAAGGGGCTTTTTATTTGTATTACAGCGACTTACTAGATCCTACTAACTACCGCATCACCCATCTCGCGAGTCCCGACAACCGTCTGGCCAGCCTTGGCTATATCGCCAGTGCGATAACCATCGATAAGCGTCTGCTTGACAGCGGCTTCGATCGCATCCGCCTCAGCGTGCAGATTCAGTGAATACCGCAGCAGCATGGCGGCACTCATAATGGTGGCGCAGGGGTTCGCTTTGTTCTGTCCGGCAATGTCCGGGGCTGAGCCATGAATGGGTTCATACACACCCACTGTACCGTCGTTCAGTGAGGCTGAGGGCAGCATACCCATAGATCCGACGAGCATAGAGGCTTCATCGGTCAGGATGTCGCCAAACATGTTTTCTGTAACGATTACATCAAAGTCCGCAGGACGGGAGAGTAGGTGCATAGCAGCAGCATCGACGAGAAGATGCTCAACGGTCACGTTCGGAAACTCCCGAGGCATTAATTCATTGGTTACTTCACGCCAGAGACGGGATGTTTCAAGAACGTTGGATTTGTCGACCGAGGTGACTTTGCCACGACGTTTCTGTGCCATCTTGCCGGCGATGCGCAATACGCGTTCAATCTCTGCGCGAGTGTAGGTGCACACATCGGTAGCACTGTCAGCAGTGCGTTCTTTTTTGCCAAAGTAGATGCCGCCCGTCAGTTCGCGTACGACGACCAGGTCGACACCTTCAAGCAGATCCGCACGAATAGGCGATGTACCGGCCAGCACTTTATTGACCGCTACAGGCCGAATGTTCGCGAAGACATTGAGTTGGGCGCGCAGCCGCAACAGGCCGCGCTCAGGTCGCGAGTCGGTCGGCACATTGTCCCATTTCGGCCCGCCCACGGCACCTAGCAATACGGCTGCCGCATCGGCACAGAGTGCTGCTGTGCTGGCAGGGAAGGGGTCGTTTTCGGCATCAAGTGCAGCGCCGCCGATCAGCCCTTCCGGCATATCAAATTCATGACCGAACTTAGCCGCTATCGCTGCCAGTACCTTTACCGCTTCTGCAATGACTTCGGTGCCAATGCCATCGCCTGGCAGGATTGCTATTTTAGCCTTCATGGTTGCCACGTCCGGTTCTTTTCGAAGCTGTCTATGTTGTTGATATTCTGCATCAGGAACCCGGTTTGATCGACGCCTTCGAGAATGCAGTGACGCGCAAAGTTATCGATCGGGAACGAGACCGCCTTACCGTTCGGTAGGCGCAATTCGCAAGCTTCAAGATCGACGGTAAGTTCAGCTTCAGGATTTGCCAGCAGCCATTCATGAGTGTCCTTGTCGACGATGACCGGCACCAATCCGTTCTTCAGCGAGTTGTTGCGGAAGATGTCGGCGATCTCGCTACTAATGACAGCGCGAATACCGAAATCTATGAGCGACCATGGCGCATGTTCGCGCGATGAGCCGCAGCCAAAGTTGCGGCCCGCGACCAGAATTTTACGATTGACCGCATCCGGCGCATTCAGTGGAAAGTCTTTGATGACATTGCCCTCTGCATCAACACGCCAATCGGCAAACAAGGCTTTACCAATACCGTCGCGTGTTGTGGTTGTTAGAAACCGTGCCGGTATTATCTGATCGGTATCCACATCATCAATTGCCAATATGATCGGTTTTGAGGTGAGTTGGGTTAACTGTTCCATGAGATGTCTCGCTCTAAATGTAGTCGCGCGGATCGGCAATGACGCCGGCGATAGCAGATGCAGCTGCTGTTTGAGGACTGGCCAGCACGGTGCGGCCACCGGGACCCTGACGGCCTTCGAAGTTGCGATTGCTGGTACTGACGCAGAGTTGGCCTTTAAGCAGTTTGTCGCTGTTCATGCCCAGACACATAGAGCAGCCGGCTTCGCGCCACTCGGCGCCCGCTGCGATGTAGATGTTATGTAGACCCTCGGCTTCGGCTTGCGCTTTAACAGCCTCGGAGCCAGGAACAATCATCATACGCACATTGCCGGCGACCTTTTTGCCATCCAGAATTTTTGCAACTGAACGTAAGTCGGTCATACGCGAGTTTGTACAACTGCCCACGAACACCACATCAACGGGAGTGCCCAGCATTGGCGCATCGGCTTTAACCTGCATGTATTCGATCGCTTTATTAAAGCTGAGTGCGCCCACTTTAGGAATCGATTTACTAATAGCCACAACCATGCCGGGGTTCGTGCCGAAAGTGACTTGCGGCTCTAGGTCAGATACATCGAGGTCAACTTCTTTGTCGAACTTCGCATCGGGATCGGAAACCAGGCCTTTCCAGCGTGCAACGGCGGCATCCCAGTCGGCGCCCTGAGGAGCCTGATCGCGGCCTTTCAGATAGGCAAAAGTTGTTTCGTCAGGTGCAATCATGCCGGCACGCGCACCGGCTTCGATAGACATGTTGCAGATGGTCATCCGCTCTTCCATGTTCAGATTGCGAATGGTCTCGCCGCGATACTCAACAACGTGGCCGGTGCCACCATCAACGCCAATCTTGCCGATCAGCGCGAGAATAATGTCTTTGGCCGAGACGCCGGGTTGCAGGGAGCCAGTGATATTGACAGCCATTGACTTCGCTTTACGCTGAAGCAGGCATTGCGTTGCCAATACATGGCCAACTTCAGTAGTTCCAATGCCAAAACCGAGTGCGCCAAAGGCACCGTGAGTGCTTGAGTGGCTATCGCCACAGACAATGGTTTTGCCGGGCTGAGTCGCGCCAATTTCTGGCCCGATAACATGCACGATGCCGCGATGATGATCACCGAAGCCGTGTAATTTAATACCGAACTCTTCGCAGTTTTTAATCATCTGCCGAATTTGCTTGGCCGGCTCCGGGGCTGAAATAGCCGGATCATCGAGCACTGATAAGTCGGGCACCGGAACGGTAGGCGTTGAGTGATCCATTGTTGCCAAGACCAAATCGGGACGCCGCACCGGCAGGTTATTTTCACGCAGCATGTTAAATGCTTGCGGAGTCGTCACCTCATGAATGATGTGCAAATCAATATAGAAGACAGCAGGAGTCTCTGCGGACTCGGGTGCTACAACGTGATCTTCCCAGACTTTATCAAATAATGTTTTTCCACTCATAACGGAGCGCTCTCCAGTTAGCTAAATACTTGAGAACGGCAGTGAGCCCAATAAGCCTATGGGCAGCCCCTTGCGGCGCTGTCAGCCGTTCTCTGGTTATGTGTCGGGCTTAGGCGATGTCGGTCAGCCAGCCCCATTTGTCTTCGGTTTTGCCGGAAAACAGGCCGAAGAATACATCCTGTAGATGCGTCGTGATTTCTCCTCGCTTGGTGTTACCGACAGGCAGTCGGTCTACTGAACGCACAGGTGTGATCTCAGCGGCCGTGCCTGTGAGGAAGATTTCGTCGGCGATGTACAGCATTTCACGGGGAATGGATTGCTGAACAATCTCAATGCCGGCTTCGGCAGCCAATGTCATCACACTGTGGCGGGTAATACCGGTAAGAATAGAAGCAGCAGCTCCCGGTGTATAGACCACACCATCCTTGATGACAAAAATGTTCTCGCCGGCGCCTTCCGATACGGTGCCGTCGGTTGATAGCGCAATGCCTTCAGCAAAGCCGCGGTCCCGGGCTTCCATGCTGATCAGTGTGCTCGACAGATAGTTGCCACCGGCCTTCGCCAGCGCCGGAATAGTGTTAGGCGCAACGCGCTGCCAGGATGAAATACAAACATCGACGCCTTCTTCCAGCGCCTCGGGACCCAGATAGGTACCCCATTCCCAGGCAGCCACGCTCATATCGACGGGATGATTCGCGCTGGGTGCGAGACCGATTTCACCGTAGCCGCGATAAGCGATAGGGCGAATATAGGCGCCATTATTGAGATTGTTTTGTACAACAACTTGAAGGCAGGCCTTATTGATGTCTTCAATAGTCCACTTCATCGGAATGCGATGAATCTTGGCTGACTCGAGCATGCGCTTAGTGTGCGCGCTCAAACGAAATGCCTTCGAGCCATCCGGAGTTTTGTAAACGCGGATGCCTTCAAACACAGATGAACCATAATGCAGAGCATGAGTCATGACATGCACCTTGGCTTCTTCCCATGGAAGCATCTCGCCATTGTGCCAAATCCATTCGCTCTTATTCATTATTCTCTTATCTCCTTGGTCTGATGTCCTTCGGAATCAGATATTTGCTGTCTTTATTTTACCCGAAACAGCACCTGGCGCACCGGACTCGATGCGTCGGCTGATTCGATTGATTACTTCAAGGTAGGCGAGGGCACCGGCTTCGACGATATCAGTACTTACACCATGACCCCTATAGCTTTGTCCATTGTACTCTGTGGTCGCTGTAACCTCACCCTGAGCGTCTTCGCCAACTGTCACGCTATTCACCTGAAACTTCTTGAGTTTCAGTGTTACTTCGGTAGCTTGTTCGAGCGCAATAAATACAGCAGCCACCGGACCATCGGCTTCGGCACTCTGGGTAACGACCCGACCGCTATTATGAGTTAAGCGCACTTCTGCCTTGGCCGCGGTATGACGGCCTGACGAAAAACTCAGATCATCCAGAGTCCACGGACCCGGTTGCTGACCACCAGTATTCATAATAATGGCTTCAATGTCGGCATCGAACAATTCTTTCTTGCGATCCGCAAGTTTTTTGAACTCATTAAACGCCCGCAATAACTCTTCATCGCTCGGATCAAATCCAAGCGCGTTGACCTTGTCACGGAACGCATGCTTGCCGCTATGTTTGCCCAACACCAGGCTGTTGGTCTTAATACCAATATCTTCAGGCTTCATGATCTCGTAGGTTTCCGCATTCTGCAGAACCCCGTGCTGGTGAATGCCTGCTTCATGTGCAAATGCATTTTCACCGACAATTGCTTTGTTGCGCGGAATAGTCATGCCGGTGATTGTCGAGACCAGTTTTGAGGTTGGATATAATTTACGGGTGTCAAGGCCAGTGCTTATACCGAAGTAATCGGCACGCGTTTTCAATGCCATCACGACTTCTTCAAGTGAGCAGTTGCCCGCGCGTTCGCCAATGCCATTTATTGTACATTCAATTTGGCGCGCGCCGGCTTTCACCGCAGCAAGGCTGTTAGCTACGGCCATGCCAAGATCGTTGTGGCAGTGCACGCTCAGTATGATGTTATCGATACCGGCAACGTTCTTTTTGAGGTATGTAAAAAGATCAGCGAACTCGCCCGGCACTGTATAGCCCACTGTATCGGGAACGTTCACAGTAGTGACTCCGGCTTCAATAACAGCAGCCACCACGTCGGCAAGAAAAGCCGGCTCAGTTCTTGACGCATCTTCAGGCGAGAATTCAACCTGTGAGCACAGTTCTTTGGCTTGCTGAACACCGGCGACGGCACGTTTAATGATTTCTTCTTTCGCCATCCGCAGTTTATGCTCGCGGTGAATTTCACTGGTCGCAAGAAACACATGGATTCGCTGTTTATCTGCAGGTTTTACGGCGCGGGCTACTTTGTCAATGTCATCGGGATGACAGCGGGCAAGACCGCAAATGACAGGCCCCTGAATTTCGCTGGCAATAGCCTGCACGGCGTCGAAGTCGCCCGGAGATGCCGCCGGAAAACCGGCTTCAATGACATCAACCTTAAGATCCCGCAGCGCGCCGGCAACCCGCAATTTCTCGCGCAGGGTCATGCTGCAGCCGGGTGCCTGTTCGCCATCTCTTAACGTCGTATCAAATATGATGACGCGATCATCGACTTGATTGCTCATCTTTCACCTCTCCAGTGTGTCCTGTGAATATACAGCCTATGCCGCCAGCTGTATAAGATTAACCGACAGGCATTTAGCACAAAAAAAACCCCGCGACCGTTTGGTGCGGGGTTTTTAGTAACGAAATCTCTGTTACCCGGTTATACGTCCGCACCACCGTGTCACTTTTTCAAGCAGCAGCAGTAGCGCAGTACCGTTGTGACGGGCTGCGACGCGGAATACTGCAACGATGCGGTTATTGAACATCCTGCAATCATCATGGATGCGTTGCCGCCTGTCAATATTTGGTGATGGGTTTTTTCCTGTAAATTCAAGGCTTGCGGCGCCTTCTTTGCACTGTTTGCCCGGACCTTGCGGTGCGAGCAAGCCGTGGGGGTGGCGAAATCCATAGCGAAGCCTGTGCTGAAGTAGTGGTTCTAACCTACTGAATTAAAATGCGTTACACGAATGCTTTGTTAAGGATTGAGAGGCCGCCTTTGCCGCGTTACCTCTGCTGCCCGGCAGTATCAGCGCACCGCTGGCGATGCTCTGCCGGCCAATTTTTTTGCTCACCGCATCAGCTCACGGGAATTTTCCTTGCTCCGGATGTGCTATCTACACAGTGGTGAAATATTTTTACGGTCAGTTTAGGCATCGAAATTCTTCCTAAAAGGCTGGTGTTGAACTCAGCTTATGCTATTGTGCCGCCCGCCCTATGTAGGTGAGGTTGTTCCGACCCTACAGCGAATCGTAAACGGTAAAAAGTTCGCTTTTGTCCGTTCCGGTCTGTATAAATAGGGTTCTGCTGTGGGGGCGGACTTTAAGATCAAGTGCGCAGGTTTATTTCGGGTGTATGCCCATAAACTTGTGCAAGTAAATTTGCCTCACGTTGGCAATCAGAACGGGTCAGTTCTCCACAGTGCCATTTACACAAAACTTATTCACTCCGTTGAGAAGGGGAGACTTCATGAATTTGACGCATAGGGGATTTCGGTTGCTGGCAGGTAGTGTCGTATTGACATTAGCTTTTCCGGTTGCAGGAATTAGCCAATCAGTCGATGACGTCCTGGCAAAACAGCAATCACGCACCAAGCTAGCGCAGCAATCACAACAAAAGATCGATACGGTTGTGGATGAGACCAGCGGCCTGGAAGATAAGTACAAAGCTGTGCTTAAAGAGATCGAAGGCTTGCAGGTGTACAACACACTGCTGGACCGGCAGATTGATCGTCAGGAAATGCAGAAAACGCAATTGCTCGAGTCTATCGACGGCGTTGAAGAGATTAACCGCCAGATTGTGCCTTTGATGACCAAGATGATTGCATCAATGGACCAGTTCGTTGAACTGGACGTGCCATTCCTTCTCGAAGAGCGTCGCAATCGCGTAGAGGGTCTTCAGGAGATCATGGAGCGTCAGGACGTCACCGTCGCTGAGAAGTTCCGTAAAGTCACCGAGGCCTATCAGATCGAAAACGACTTTGGTCGGACGATTGAGGCTTATAAGGGTGATCTGACCATCGACGGTACAACCCGTCAGGTCGATTTCCTGCGTATCGGCCGAATCGCGCTTATCTATCAGAGTGAAGACGGCAAGATATCCGGAGTTTGGGATCAGTCGGCTCGTAAGTGGGATGCTCTGGGCAATGAATACCGTAGCGACATTCGCAAGGGTCTTCGTATTGCACGTAAAGAGATCGCACCTGAATTGTTAATGATGCCCATATTTGCACCGGAGGCTAACTAATGAGTCGTTTACTGGTTAAATTACTGTCGGCATCAATGATTGTTTCGCTACTAGCGATTCCATCTGTGCAAGCACAGGATGCTTTGAGTCTTAATGAGCTGCTGCGTCGTGTTGAGCAGGGCACCGTTAAAGACAATCAAGAAAATAAAGCGCGTGAGCAGCGTTTCCGTGCTGATAAGGCAGCGCAGGATAAGCTGCTTAAAGATGCTGTTGCTGAGAAGGTTGCTGAAGAAAATCGCAGCCAGAGGCTGGAAGGTAAGTTTGAGAGCAATCAAGTAGAAGTTGATGCGCTCGAGCTGACCTATGCCGAGCGTCTGGGTGACCTGAAGGAATTGTTCGGTGTCATGCAGCAGGTGGCGGGTGATGCACGCGGCAACTTCGACGTTTCGCTCACTAATATTCAGTACCCAGAGCGTGGCGAAAAGCTAAGCGCTCTCGCGAAAAAGATTGGTAGCGCTTCGCAGCTGCCTTCTATGAGCGAGATCGAAGGCCTCTGGTTTGAACTGCAGCGTGAAATGACGGAGAGCGGTCGGGTTGTTAAATTCCCGGCTCAAGTGATTAAGCAGGATGGCTCTCAGGAAACCATGGATGTTGTTCGTGTTGGTCTTTACAGCGTTGTCTCCGATGGCAAGTACCTCAACTACGAGCCTAGTACCGGCAACCTGACAGAACTGCCACGTCAGCCTGAGCAATCGCGTTTCACTGACAGTGCGGCAGAGATGCTTTCTGCAACAAGTGGTAGCGTTCGTTTTGGTCTTGACCCCACTTTGGGCGGCGTACTGAAGTCATTGGTAGCACGGCCTAATCTGCAGGAACGTGTGCAGCAGGGTGGTCTTGTTGGCTATCTGATTCTGGCATTGGGCGCGGTAGGTCTGCTTATTTCGCTGGAGCGCATTGTTGTACTGGGCATAGCAAGCCGCAAGGTTACCGCTCAGCTCGCCAGCGATACGCCCAACAAAGATAATGCTTTAGGTCGTGTCCTCTCGGTGTATGACAATAATAAGTCTGTCGATACCGACACCCTTGAGCTCAAACTATCTGAGGCAATCTTTAAAGAGACACCCGCACTGAATCGTGCGTTGCTGTTTATTAAGATCATCTCTGTGATTGCACCGCTGATGGGTCTGCTCGGTACCGTTACCGGCATGATCAATACCTTTCAGGCTATTACCCTCTATGGCACCGGCGATCCGAAGCTGATGGCAGGTGGTATCTCGCAGGCGTTGGTGACAACGGTGCTTGGTCTGGTTGTGGCTATCCCGATGGTTCTGCTGCACACGCTGGTTAGCGGTCGCAGCAAGCGTATTGTTCAGGTTCTGCAGGAACAAAGTGCCGGCATTATTGCCACGCATGCAGAACAGCACCCCCGGACCTGATTACAGGATAAGTCGTTTCGAAATGCCTGCCCTTAAACGGGCAGGCAGTATCGGAGAAACTGAATAATGCAATTTATACTAGAGGCATTTGAAGCGGTCAGAGATTTCATGGCGATGGGTGGCGATGTGCTTAGCTTTATTGCCGTCGTTATTTTGGCCATGTGGGCTTTGATTTTTGAGCGGTTGATCTATTACCGTACCGGTCTCAAAGTACTCGGCGACCAAACGCTAGCGACTTGGGAAGGCCGGTCTGAACGCCGTTCCTGGAATGCTCAAGCCATTCGCGATTCTTTGATTTCTAAGTATTCGATCGCTGCCAATCATTCTGTGCCTATTATTCAAACCTTGGTGGCTCTTTGTCCGCTCTTGGGGTTGATGGGCACCGTAACCGGCATGATCGAGGTATTTGACGTCATGGCGATCTCGGGTACCGGCAATGCTAGGTCTATGGCATCGGGCGTGTCAAAAGCGACCATTCCTACTATGGCCGGCATGGTCGGAGCACTCTCGGGCGTATTCCTTGTCACAATGATTACGCGCACTGTGCAGCGTAAGGTTGAATACATCGAAGAACATTTGACGATGGATCACTAAGCCACAGTTCTTAGGGTTTTTTGTCTAAACAAAGTTACAGAGGATAGATCATGCGCAGAAGTATTACGCAAGCTCCAGAGGAAGAAGACACTGCGATTGACTTAACGCCGATGCTCGACGTTGTGTTCATCATGCTTATTTTCTTCATTGTTACAGCTTCTTTTATTAAAGAATCCGGTATCGATGTGAACCGTCCCGATGCGCCAACAGCCACTGTGGCTGCAAACGCCAATATTCTTGTAGCAATTAATGACAAGAATGAAATCTGGATCGACCGGCGTAAAGTTGACCCACGTGCCGTACGCGCTGTTATTGAACGTATGCATGCCGAGAACCCTGAAGGTTCGGTTGTTATCCAGGCGGATAAGAAAGCGTACACAGAGAGTGTTGTGCTGGTGATGGACGCTTCACGGCAGGCGAAGGTATTTAATGTGTCTATCGCCGCGCAAGAAGACTAGGCAGAAGACTAGGCAGCTGTCCTAAAGGATAGGGCTAAGCGGGCGGCTTCCATCGGTGTCTTAACACCGCAGGCGGCCGAGTTTAGAGACAGGATGATTAATCTATGAATGTTGCGGCATTATCGCGTTACGTAGTGGCTCTTATCAGTGCTTCGATTGTGACCTTTGCTTTGATCTGGACCATGCAGATCCTTATTGCTACGGGTAAGCAAGCGTTGACCAACAAGCAGGAATTTAAATTCGTTGATTTCGTGCGTGTGAAGCGGGACGAAACAGTAAATCAGGAACAAGATAAGCCTGAGAAGCCGCCTGAGCCGGATACTCCGCCACCCGATGCTCCGCCGCCACAGTTGGATAATTTAGATACCAGTCAGGCCGTGAGCATGACTGCAATTTCTGGTGGTATTAGAGTTCAAGCCGGCTTGGGTGGGTTCCAGATTGTGGATGGCGATTATCTGCCTATCGTGAAAGTAAGCCCAATCTATCCGCGCCGTGCAATGACTCGCGGTGTCGAAGGAAACTGCCTTGTCGAGTATACGGTGACTACTCTGGGTACTGTGCGTGATGCGGTAGTTGTGGAATGTACAAGCAGCCTGTTCGCCAGCACCTCAGTCAATGCGGCCATGAAGTTTAAATACAAGCCCCGGGTTATTAATGGTGAGCCGGTCGAAGTGAGTGGTGTTCAGCACGTTATTACTTACCAGCTGGAGGACTGATCGTATGATGCGTTTACTTTGTAACTCGGTTGCCGGCAACCTGAATCTGAAGGCTCTATTGGCAGCTGTGTTGGTTGCCGTTTCAATGTCGCTGCTCGCGCCCGCCGCCGTTGCTCAAGAAGATGAAGAAGATAGACAGACGACTAAGACCGCAGCCATTAGCCCGAAGGTCAATAATTTGTTGGCTGAGGCTCAGGCATTAGCGTCTCCCGAAGATGAGGCTGCCGCGCCTGATTTTGCAGGTGCTCAGGCTAAGCTGGCCGAGATTGCAGCAATGAAGAACTTGTCGCCGGATGAGCAGGCGCAAATGTACAACTTCTATGGCTATATTTACTACAGTCAGGAACAGTATGAGAAGAGTATCGATGCCTATGAAAAGGTTATCGCATTGCCCGATATCTACCCGGGTTTGCGCGATCAGGTGACCTACACCCTGGCGCAACTCAAGTTCACTATTGAGGAATATCAGGAAGCTATCGATCTTCTGAACGCGTGGCTAAAAACCCAGGAAAACCCAGGGCCTGAGCCCTACATTCTTATCGGTACGGGCTATTACCAGTTGGAACAGGTCGACAAGATCATTCCGCCGGTGGAGAAAGCGCTACAGATAGCTCGTGAGCGCGGCACAGAGCCCAAAGAGCAATGGTGGTTGTTGCTCCGTGTAGCGTACTGGGAGAAGAACGACTACAACAAGGTTAAAGAGATTCTCCAGACTCTGTTGACCAGCTGGCCGAAGAAAGAGTATTGGTCGCAGCTGTCTGCCATCTATGGTGAGCTTGATAACGAGTCGAAGCAGCTTGACGCCTTTGCTTCTGCATATGATCAGGGCTTGCTCTCAACCAGCTCAGAATATTTGCAGATGGCGCAGCTGTATTTAGCCAATAACGTTCCCTACAAGGCTGCCAAGATTCTTGAGCAAGGATTTGCAGACGGCATTGTGGAGCGTAACGCTAGAAATTTGCGATTGTATTCACAGGCCTGGCAGTTGGCCCGCGAGGATAAACGTGCCATTGATCCTCTGAAGGAGGCTGCGAAGCTTTCCAAAGACGGTGAATTAGACGTGCGTCTCGCTCAGTCCTACATGAATATTGGTGACTACAAAGAGTGCATTGGTGCTGCACGCGATGGCCTGAAGAAGGGCGATCTCAATCGTGCTGATATAGGCAATATGATTTTGGGTATGTGCCTGTTTGAAACAGATTCGCTGGTAGATGCCAAGGCTGCTTTCCGTAAGGCGAGAAAGGATGATCGCAGCCTCCGCACTGCTGATCAATGGATTCTCTATATCGAAAGTGAAGAAGAACGTATTGACCGTCTGGAACGTGCTCTGCGAGAGTTGCAGGTGACCAGTTAGTCTGTAGCCATGCCAAAGATCACTTATGTTCAGAGTTCGGGCGAGCGTCAGGTTGTTGACGTTCCTGTGGGTCATTCCTTGATGGAAGGTGCTATCGACAATAGCATTAACGGCATCGTTGCCGAGTGCGGTGGGGCTTGTGCTTGCGCAACCTGCCACGCCTATATTGATAACGCGTGGCTCGATAAGTTAAAGCCGGCCGACGATATGGAAGACGCTATGCTGGATGCAGCCCTCGAGCGGCGTGACAACAGCCGGCTTACTTGTCAGATCAATGTCACCGATGAGCTGGATGGTCTGGTGCTAGAAGTGGCGAATAACGACCTCTGATAATGGCATTGCTCGCAGGACATCGGTTTCTGCGTTGGCTTTGTTGTTGCATTACTTGCGGCATCCCTTTACAAATAACCCAGCGTAAAATATCTACTGCAGCCTTTAGGGTGGCAGAATGTTGGGTCGTCTCTTTATTAAGGGGTTAGAACATGAAGTTGGTCACCATAGATGGACGTGAAGTGGCGGGTCGCCCTGGCGTAATGCTCGACAATGGCGAAATTCTTGATCTGTCATCGGCCCCTTCAAGCCTCACAGAGTCTCAATGGATACCCCATTCAGTGGTGAGTATTTTGGCAGCAGGTAGCGCTGGCCAGCAATCGATGCAGCGTATTATCGACAATGTGAATGCGCTATCTGACCACGGTCGTGCCGAACTTCGTAAAAGCAATGCGCTGCGCAAAGCGTCCGATGCTGCGCTTATGGCGCCGCTGCGGCGACCCGGCTTAATGGTCATAAACCTTGCGGCGGCGGGGAAGTCGCCGGATCTGGATCCCGTGTATATCAAGAGTCCTAACACCGCAACCGGCAGTGCTTCAACAGTAAGCTTGCCGAATTTTGCAGGTCATAGAGTTTTTGTCACACCACTTCTGGCGGTCATTTTAGGCAAGTCATTACATGAAGCCGATGCCCGTGAAGCACGCAGTGCCATCGCCGCATACACAATGATTCTGGAATTTGATCACCAAGGTTTTGAGCTGGATCCTGCAGGAAGTGCCATTGACTGGCGCCGCTTTGTTGAAAGTAAGCAGGTGCCCGGCAGTTGCCCGATGGGGCCTGCCATGATCACTGCCGATGAAATTCCTTCTGTGCATAAGCTCATGGCGAGCGTTAGTGTTAACGGCATAGCAACTTCTGCGGCAGCGATTCTGGATGACCAACGTGACGTTGCTGAAGTTGTAGCGCATTTATCACAACGCTATGGCTTTAGTGCAGGCGATCTCGTGGCTTTCGGCAGTCAGTTCAATCAAACATTGCGAAGCGAGTTGCAGCAGGGAGATACACTGGAAGTGACATTGGATGGTCTGATGAGTTTACAGACCACTATCGGCATTTAGCGGACGCTTTAGACACCGAATGTTTCTGCCAGCATCCTTATGGATGTAAGACCCAGAAAAATAGCAAACGCAGCGCGCAGCGCTTTCTGACTCAAGGCATGAGCTAGCTTTGCTCCCCACGGCACAGCCAGGGTCGTAAGCGGCACGATTAGTGCAAAGCCGATAAGACTGACGTAACCGGCGCTGTAGGGGGGCAGATTGGGGGCGTTCCAGCCACCGATAATAAAGCCAATGAAGCCCGGCACGGCAATGACCAGACCGAAGCCTGCCGACGTGCCCACCGCCTTGTGAATGGGCGTGCCAAATAATGTGAGTGCAGGCACGCTGATCGTGCCTCCGCCAATCCCCATCATGGATGAGACCGTGCCAATAAATACAGGAATGGGCTGAGAGATAAGCCCTTTCGGTAATGCTTGAGCGAAGCGCCATTCAGGATTTCCCAATGCCATGTAGAGTGCGGCACTGAAACCGACCACACCAAAGATCGCGGTAAGCACACCAACATTGGCTTTAGACGCGAGAAAGGTGCCAATGATGACGCCAATCACGATGGCGGGTGCCCAGCTTTGAAATAGTGCTTTGTCGAAGCCACCACGTTGCTGGTGTGCGCGGATAGAGCGGATGCTGGTGGGTACAATAGTGGCTAATGAGGTGCCGACGGCCAGATGCATTTTGACGGCCGGGTCTATGCCTAGATAGGTAAAGATATAATACAGCGCCGGCACGATAACAATGCCGCCCCCAACGCCGAGCAGGCCAGCCAGTATTCCACCCGCTATGCCGGTCAGGGCCAGCATTGGAATCATCCAGAGTAATAGGTCGGTATCGTTGCCTAGCATGGGGCGGTGTCCTGCAAAGGGGTGGCTGCTAAATATGGATCAATTCTATGAGTTCGCCTGCGGCACCGCTCGTGCAACTAGCCTTGTGTCCACGATAGGGCAGACCGGTGCATTCGGCAGCTGATTCGTCAGGCGCAGTCGTGCAACGAAAGCTCACCATGGATATGCCTGGAGGCAGCAAGCCTGCCTCGGTCTGTCGCGGTCCGGCCTGAGCTGGCAGTTCATCAACCTCGATCATGCATTGGTCTTTGATGCCCAGCGCCGCAATAGGGTAGCGATGCTCAATAGACAGCCCGAATGCGCGAGAAGCCACTGTAATGCGTGACTCCATAACGGGTGCCGGCGCGATACCGAACTGCTGCTGGTAGCTTTGCATCATCGCGCTGATGTCACCACCACCTAGAATGACGATGAAGGTGTTGTCGACAAAACTTGTGGCAGTCGGAAGGTCCATGCCGGGAATAGGTGCTTTGAGTTCTGTCATATACAGAATCTCATTGGCTGGACCTCGCAGCTGCATGGCACGAATATCATCGGTGAAAGACAGATTCTTCGGCTCGCCCAGAATTTTGAAATCATCGTCGATTAACTGTGCGGCTAGTGCATCGACATTTTCAACCAGAACCTCGGCAGCATTCCAGCCCCAAGTGGTTAGTGGCTGGTAATCGGGGTCGGAGGGGCGTTCAATAAATCGAAAGACAAAGTCATTGCCGGAGGCTGGTTCCATAATCAGCGTCTTGGCGCCGACCATGCCGGGTGTGTTCCATAGACTTGCCTGAGTCTCACTCACCACCGATTTTTCGCTCACCCGATAGTCAAAGTTTCTGCTGTAGGCACGCTCACAGGCATCAAGATCGGCTGCCGATACGGTGACACAGGCAATTTTTCCAAGCTGGGGTGTGCTCATGTGAAGGTCTCTCGTTGTTCTTTGAAAGTAGGCTATACCGCTGCCGACGATAGCGCCGGATAGTCTGGTCAAAGCAAAGCCCCTGCCGGATTTGGCAGGGCTTTGCCATGGCAAGAACTAAATAATATTGCGCTCTTTCAATCCTGCCAGATCGGCATCAGACTTGTTGAGGACAGAACGATAAATTTCATCGTTGTTCTCACCTAGCTCAGGCGCCGGCGTGCGAATGGAGCCTGGTGTGGCAGAAAGCTTTGGTGCCACGTTCTGCATTTTAAGTTTACCGAACACAGGGTGATTGGTGGTAACAATGGCTTCACGTGCCCTGAAGTGCGCATCTTCAAGCATTTCCGGTGTGCGATAGATCTTGCCTGATGGAATACCGAAGTCTTCCATCAGATCTTCAAGATCTTTGGCATCAATCGTTTTGGTCCACTCGGCAATCAGATCATCCAGCTCTTTCTGAGTTTCACCGCGGGCAATATGTGTGGCATAGCGCGGGTCATCGGCCAGCTCGGGGCGCTTCATTGCTTCAGCAAGACGTTTAAACACGGTGTCCTGATTAGCGGCAATCAAAATGAAGGTGCCGTCTTTTGTGGGGTAAACGTTAGACGGCGCAACGTTGGGCAGGATGGCGCCCGTACGTTCGCGAATGTAGCCCGCCTGATCGTATTCCGTAATCAAAGATTCCATCATGTTCAGCACAGCTTCATAGATGGCTGAATCGACGACCTGGCCTTCGCCGGTCATGTTGCGATGATGCAGTGCAGACAGGGCACCGATGCAGGCAAAGGTTGCCGCCAGCGTATCGCCTATACTGATACCCATCCGGCTTGGCGGGGTTGATGGATCACCGCACACATAGCGCAAACCACCCATCGCTTCGCCAATAGCACCGAAGCCGGCGCGTTTTGAGTAAGGGCCGGTTTGGCCGTAGCCTGAAACGCGGATCATGATGAGCTTAGGGTTGATCTTTTTAAGCTCTTCATACGACAGACCCCAGCGCTCCATTGTACCCGGCCGGAAATTCTCGAGAAGAAAATCAGCCTCGGCGATCAGGTCGCGCGCAAGCGCCTGACCTTCTTCTTCACGGAGATTGATCGTGACAGACTTTTTGTTACGGGCAATGGTAGGCCACCATAATGATTTGCCATGGGCTTTTTCACGACCCCAACTGCGCATCGGGTCACCCTGATTAGGTGGCTCAACCTTGATCACTTCTGCGCCAAAGTCTCCGAGTAATTGGCCGCAGAATGGTCCGGCAAGCAGAGTGCCCATTTCGATCACTCTAAGGCCGGCCAGAGGGCCACGATTTGGTATTTCTTCGGTTGTCATTGTGTTTCCTTCAAACAAAGCTTAATGCCCGCGGTCTACCGCGATGCTCCATAATTCATTTTCGACACCAGGTTGCAATGGGCGCAATCCGGTCCGAATCGTCGTAAGAGTGGGCCGAACAGTGGCTTAAAGCCTGTCTTGCGGTTGTATCGGCACAGTCATTATATACAATATCGGGCTTGAACTAACCGTTGGGCGAAAAAGCGTGAATAGCCAGAAAATTTCTATCATTGAAGTCGGACCCAGAGACGGGCTCCAAAGCGAGCCTAAGCTCCTGTCTACCGAGATCAAACTCGAGTTTATCAACCGTGCTATCGATGCGGGTATTCGCCGTATGGAGGTGACCAGTTTTGTGCATCCGAAGCGCGTACCGCAAATGGCGGATGCGGAAGCCGTGGTCCGTGGCCTCGGCAAGCGCGATGGTTTTATCGCCATTGGCCTGGTGCTGAACAAGCGGGGCTTTGAGCGGGCCCGTGATTGCGGTATTGATGAAATTGGCATGGCGGTTATTGCCACCGAGACCTACAACCAGCGCAACAATGGCGCGCCCATTCAGGATTCTATAGATGCCTGGAATGAGATGGCCCCTGAAGCGCACAAAGAAGGCATTCGCGCCAACGTGATGATCTCTTCCGCATTTGGCTGCCCGTTTGAGGGTGAAGTGCCCCTGCAGCGCATTCTCGATATTGCCGAGCAGATTGTTGGTGCCGGTCCTGTCGAGTTGGGTATCGCTGACAGTATCGGTGTCGGTGTACCGAATCAGGTAACCGATATGGTCGGTGCACTGAAGGACAAATACCCCGGGTTGCCCTTGCGCTTCCATTTCCATAACACCCGAAATACGGGTCTTGCAAATGCGATGGCTGCAGTAAATGCCGGCGTCGACTCTTTGGATGCTAGTATTGGGGGCATCGGTGGTTGCCCGTTTGCGCCAGCGGCCACAGGTAATATTCCGACTGACGATTTGTTGTATATGTTGGATCGTTGTGGAGTAACAACCGGCGTCTCTTTAGATAAGATTATTGAGACCAGTCTTTGGCTGGAAACCCAGTTGGGTAATGGCGTTCCGGCGATGTTGCCGAAAGCGGGTATTTTTCCGCAGGTGGCCGAGAATTACAAAGCTGCAAGCTGATGCAGTGCGCGGTGGTGAAGGGCTCTAATAGCGGTAACAAAAACCCTGAGCCGAATTATTTGGGATACGCAGAGGTTGGCTGATTGTTGGTTTGCTTGTGTGCTGTGAATTTAAAACTGTAAATATTGAGAGGCAAGCATGAGCTATCGTCTTGGTGTAGACGTCGGAGGAACATTTACCGACCTACTCTTAATCAACGAGGAAACCGGTAAAACATTTACCGCGAAAGTCCCTTCAACCCCTGAAGATTCATCGATAGGCGTGCTTAACGGCGTGGCCCGAATTTGCGATGAGTCCGGGATCGACCCCAAACAGATTGATCGCGTGATGCACGGCACCACGGTTGCAACCAACGCCGTACTGCAGGGCAAAGGCTCTAAAGTGGGCCTGGTAACGACCAAAGGCTATGAGCAGACCTTGCAGGTTGCGCGTTCGTATTGCCCGGGTGGTCTCGGCGGCTGGGTCACATTTAGCAAGAGCCCGTTGCTTGCACCCCTTGAGCTGACTATCGGTGCTGATGAGCGAATGGATGCCTCAGGCAAAATAGTTCGTGAACTTGATGAGGCCAAGCTTCGTGAAGACATGAAAACGCTGCATGCTACCGGCGAAGTTGAAGCGCTCACCATCTGTTTCATTAATGCGTATATCAACGGTGAAAACGAAAAGAAAGCTAAGGCTATTGCACAAGAGATTTTTGGTGACACGCCAATCTCCATTTCGAGCGAAGTCGTTCCTGAAATGCAGGAATATGAGCGCACTGAAACAACCGTGGTGAACTCTTACGTTCGACCTGAAGTGGCGAAATATGTCAATAACCTGGAAGCAGCGCTAAAAGATCGGATGGGCGACAATATATTGCTGTCGATTCTGCGCTCTGATGGTGGTCTGGCTTCTGGCCGCGCCTCTGCCGAATCGCCGGTTAACCTTCTTATGTCAGGACCTGCAGGTGGTGTAGCGGGTGCTATCTACTTCTGTAGTCGTGCCGGTTTTGACAATATTCTGACCTTTGACATGGGCGGTACCTCAACCGACGTGGCACTTATTCAGAACTCAAAAGCGCGCGTCCGTCGCGAAACTTTTGTCGGTGACGTTAAAGTTCGTGCACCGTCTGTCGACGTTCGTACCGTTGGTGCCGGAGGCGGCTCTATCTCCTTCGTACCTGAACTAACGGGTGCGTTGCGTGTGGGTCCGGAGTCTGCGGGTGCGGTTCCAGGGCCTGCTTCGTACATGAAGGGTGGTGAAGAGCCTACCGTGTGTGATGCCAATGTGGTGCTGGGCTATCTGCCCTCTGATGTGCAGCTTGGCGGCGCGATGGAAATTTCCAAAGAAGCGGCCGATAAAGCGGTTCAGAAGGTTGCAGATGCTCTGGGCATTGGCCTGATGGAAGCCGCCGAAGGCATTATTCGCGTTGTTAACGAGGCCATGTTCGGTGCCTTGCGCCTGGTGTCTGTTGAGCAGGGTTACGACCCACGTGATTTCGCCTTGGTTTGTTTTGGTGGCGCCGGTCCTTTGCACGCGAATGCTATGGGCATTCTGACTGACGCATGGCCTGTCATTATTCCGCCGGGTCCTGGTGTGTTGTGCGCGTATGGTGATGCAACCACTAAGGTTCAGGATGAAGCGACCCGTACCTATATCAAAATGGCTGGTAATACGACTGCAGAAGAGCTGCTTGCCGATCTGGATGAACTGCGTGTTCGTGCTGGTGAGTCACTGGTTGCCGACGGTATTCCACAAGCGGAACACCAAGTGGTGTATCAGGCCGATCTTCGTTATTCCGGTCAGGCTTTCAGCCTGACACTTGAGTTCACGGCCGACGACCTGAAAGCTCATGGGGTTAAGTTTATTACCGACATGTTCGATGAAGAACACCAGCAGTTGTTTACCTTCAAACTTAACGATGGCCACGAAATCCTAATGATTCGTGCCGTTGTTAAAGCGCGCGGTGCGGAACTGGCCACTCGCGAAGTTGGAAATGCCGGCGCGAGCCTGGAAGACTGTTTGATTCACGAATCGAAGATCTACTACAAGGGTGCTTATCATGATGCACCGATCTATACCCGCGGCAAAATGCCCGAGGGTATTGTGGTGCCGGGTCCTTGTATCGTCAGTGAAATGGATTCGACCACTGTCATCCTGCCGGGCTATGCCGCCACGGTAGACAAAGTGGGCAACCTGCTGATCAACCCGACTAAGTAAGAGGAGATAAGACAATGCCAGCAAGAGTTATTGAAACAAACAACACTCCTCTGAAGAATATTGAGGTGGAAGGTGTCACCGTCGATATCATCGAGAACTCGCTTAAAAATGCGCGGGTTGAGATGGATGCGGTGGTGTTCCGGACAGCAATGTCACCGGGTATTCGTGAGCAGGGTGATTGCTTCCCGATGATTGCTAACAAAGAAGGCAAGATGGTTGTGGGTCAGTTCGGCTCATTCATCGGGCCTTTCATGGAAGCCTATAACGATGATGTCGAAGAGGGTGACATCATCATGACCAATGACCCGTACATGTGTAATGCGGCGGTCTCGCATCTACCTGATTGGTTGTTCCTGGTGCCGGTTTTTAAAGATGGCCGTCACATTGCATGGACTGCCATGTTTGGTCATATGTCTGATAACGGCGGCATGGTGCCGGGTTCTATCCCCATCCGCGCCACCACTATTTATCAGGAAGGTATTCGTATTCCGCCGCTGAAGTTGTACAAAAAGGGCGTGCTGCAGTCAGACATCCTTGAACTCATTCTGCACAACGTGCGCACGCCTCAGTGGAACCGTTTTGACCTTAACGCGCTGATTGCTGCCTGTAATACAGCATCTCGCCGTTGCGTAGAGATGGCAGAACGTTTCGGTGATGACGTTTTTCATAGCACCATGGGTATCATGCTTGAGCGTAACTACAAGGCGATGAAGTTCATTATTCAGAACTTTATTCCGGAAGAACCGCGCGTCTTTGAAGATTACTTGTGCGATGACGGCATGGGCATGGGGCCTTATAAGATCAAATGCACTATGTGGCGTGAAGGCGACATTGCGCACTTTGATTTTGATGGTACTGATCCTCAGGCACAGAGCTCCGTGAACTTCTATCTGAACGAAGATATGTTCAAGATGTTCTTTGGTTCGTTCACGATCAACGTTGTGGATCCGCACATCGTGTTTAACGATGGCTTCTACGATCTGGTTAAAGTGAATATTCCTGAGGGCACTCTGCTTAAACCTAAGTTCCCGGCGGCTATTTCAGGTCGCACGCACGCTCTGGGTCGTATTTTCGACATCCTTGGCGCACTCCTGGGTCAGGGTGCTCCTGAGCAGATGCTAAACGCTGCCGGGTTCTCCGATTCACCGCATTTGTTCTACGCCGGTTACGACACACGCGAAGGCAAGAACGGCGAATGGTTCCAGTTATTCCAGATTGGTTTCGGTGGTATTCCGGGCCGGCCTATCGGTGATGGTCCTGACGGACACTCATTGTGGCCGGGCTTCACCAACGTGCCTAACGAGTTCATTGAGTCATACTTCCCGCTGCGTATTGAGCAGTACCAGACTATTCCTGATTCAGGCGGTGCCGGTTTGCATCGCGGTGGTAACGGTCTGAGCGTGGCGTATCGCTTCCTGGTCGACGGTCATATTGGCATCCATGATGAGCGTTGGCTTATCTACCCCTGGGGTGTTCTGGGCGGTCAGGTAGGACAGCGTTCTACTAAGCGCTTGGTTCGTGCTGATGGTACGCAAGAGATTCTGCCGTCGAAGTGTGACGACATAAAGGTTGTAGAAGGCGATGTGCTGTACTTCGATACCTGGGGCGGCGGCGGCTGGGGCGATCCGCTCAAGCGCGACCCGGCTCTGGTTCTCGCAGACGTTAAGCGCAATCTTGCGACTGTCGAAGGCGCTAAAGACTACGGTGTTGTGATCGCGAAGGGCGCTGTGGATGAAGCAGCAACCAAAACGTTGCGAGATAAAATGGCCGCATCACGTCCAGCAGAATTGCCGCTGTTTAATAATGGTCCTCCGATGGAAGAAATCATTGCTAACTGCAAAGCAGAAACCGGTCTTGATGCGCCTGTGAAGCCTGTCTTCAGATAGGTCAATTGCTGCAAGCAAGCACAAAAAAGCCCGGACTTGTTCCGGGCTTTTTTATTATTCAGCTGTTGCTAAGTTAGTGATCGGGTTGGGTCAGTTAGCAAATGGGCTATCTAATCAAGCTATTTTCAACGTTAGTAATGCTCGCCATTGTGTTTTGTATCACCACTCGAAATTTCCTAACTTCGGCGCTGATCCAAAGCATGACCCTCCTTAAAAATAGACTAATAAAAAAGCTGCCTCGCGGCAGCTCTTTTATTACTTGCAGTTATCGCTTTAGGGCGAAGAACCAAGCTAGCTGCCCGGCGGCAAGTGACCCAGAGGTTCGCTGTCCTGTTGCCGCACGAAGTCGCCAGCGATGCTCTTGGCCACACCTCTGAGCTTCGGTACGAACTTCTCAATGGCATCGGCTTCAGAGATCGCGGTGCTGGCAAAGCGCAGGGTCAGCACGGCCAGCAGCCGGTCTTCAGCCATGACAGGTACCGAGAAGCTGGTCTCATCGGCAACCCGACGAGAGCGTTTCCAGGACGAGAAACCGTTCTTGCGGGTTTCGACCAGGCTTTCGTAAACCTTGTTGCGGTTTTTGGCAGGCTGGTCTTCGGGTTGTTTGGATTGCGCGAGCACGTCGAGCAGATTGTCGCGTTGTTCTTTCGGGCAGAAGGCCAGATAGGCCAGCCCTGATGCCGAGTTCAAAATAGACACCCGAAAACCGGGGCCGCGTTTTTCAACGGCCAGCGGGCTCTTGTGGTCGGTGGTCTGCCGCACCAGCATGCTGCTGCCTGATAGCGTCGCAATGGCCACTGGCCACACTAACTCGCGACACAGCTCATACAGGTAGGGGCGCGCTATTTGCGTAACCCAGGCTTCGTCATCAAAGCCATCACTGAGGCCACGCACCAAAATAGTGAGGCGGTAGCGATCATCGCTGGCGGCCCGATAGGCATACCCGGCCGTACACAGCGTTTCTAGGATTCGATAGGTGGTGGTTCGGGGGAGGTCTATGGCGCTGGCCACTTCAGAGACCGTGGCGCCATTGTGGCGGTTTAGAACATGCAGTACTTCAAGACCGCGAAGTAGGGCTCGAATGGGTCTGGTAGAGCTCATAATTTCCTTCTCTCTGTGGAGCCAAGCCAGCTAAACACTGTGCCTAGACTCACTGTAACTGTTGATAAACCTTACTCTCAGCAGCTTTCTGCCTATTGCGCTTCGCCTTGAGCACTACCGCGGGGAATGCCGTCCGGTAGGTGGACAATTCTATGCCTACAAGGTTCCCCTGCCAAGCGTATCGGTACAAAAGTTACAGTTTGTTGCTAATTAAATAATGCGCCGGGTGCGAGAGCGAGTGAGGCCCGGTAATAGCCGGCAAGTACTAACCCCTGGCAAGCACCTTTAACGCGGTAAATTCGCCATAGCTGGGCTAACATAGCCACTTGCTGCACACGCGACCGTGCAGTCAGGGGCAAGCCTTAAAATAAGGATTACGAATGACACAACAATTGGCAGCTGGTCGCCAGGATCCGTTTGCGACAAAATTGGGCTGGGCGATCTTCATCACCTTTTTTATTCTGTTCTTTAACATTATTAATTTGCCGCGCACGCCCTTGGGCGAGCGGGCCTTCCTGCAGATGATGCATGACAGTATGGGCTTGATTGTGGGTATTCTTGCCTGGATTAGAGTGTATTGGTTTGTTAAGGGCCCAGCACCTACAGCGCCAACGGGCGTGCCTGCCGCATCCTTTGCGTTTGGCCGCGCGATATTGTTCACGCTTATCCTGACCTTCGCGCTCGAAATGCTGATCGGCGTGCCTTACGCCTGGTCGGAGCACGGCCGTGAGATCAATCTGTTTGGTATCGAGATTCCCGCGCTTATTCACGGTACTGAGCCCATGCGCCTGTTAACCGGTTACCCGCACAGCGCGCTCGCGTTCTATTACCTGATGCTCATGAGCCTATGGTTAGCAAACGGTACTTGGCAGCAGATTAAATATAAGGCCGGGTGGCGACGCCTATTCCCCGGCGAATTGGTATAAGGAGCGGCTCCGTGAACATCTCTCTATCTGTACGATTATTTCATGTGGCTGTATTGGCTGCCTTCCTTGCCTTAGCACTGTACTTTCCTTACCTGTGGTTTGGAGTTACGCCTTTTCATACCGACGTTATTGTATCGGAGGCTGAACTAGCCACGTTGAAAGTCGGTGCGGATACCACCGATTGGTATGCGCAGGCATTGCCGGCACGAACTGATGCAGAGTTAGCGACTCAGCAGGAATCATTTCAATGGTGCCGGTTCTGTCACACGCTGAATGAGGGCGGTGATCATCGCGTTGGCCCTAATCTGAATCGCATCTATGGTCAGCCCATTGCGGTGGTATCGAACTTTCCCTACTCAGATTCATTTATGGAGTTTCAGAAACCCGGTGTTGTCTGGACACCCGCGCTGATGAAGCAGTTCATCGCCAATCCTCACGAGATGGTACCGGGCAACCGCATGCGCTATCCGCCCATGGTCGGTTATGAAATGAGTGAGGAACGTGATGACATGATCGTTGAATATTTGCTCCGCAATACGAATTAATGCATTGCGCCTGGCTTGAAAAGAAGCACAAAAAAGCCGGCTTTTTTGTGCTTAGGTATTACGCTAGTGGTTATACACATGCACATCGCGTTGTGGGAACGGAATATTTAGGCCTTCCTTATCAAAGCGACGCTTCACCTGCTCGGTAATCTCGTTGTATACGGTCCAGTAGTCGCCCGAGTTGCACCAGGGGCGCACGTTAAAGTTGACGCTGCTATCACCTAACGTGTTCAGAGCAATGCCGGGTGCCGGATCCTGCAGTACCAGCGGATGATTACTGACGATGTCATTCAGGACGCTATACACCTTATCGATATCGTCACCGTAGCCACAGCCCACCACAAGATCGACACGCCGGCTTGGGTATGCAGAAACGTTAGTGATGGTGCCGTTCATAATCTGGCTATTAGGCACAATAATTTTCTTATTGTCCGGCGTTTTCAGCGCGGTTGTGAAAATCTGCACTTCTTCAACAGTGCCGGCAACACCACCAGCGTCGATAAAGTCACCGACCTTGTAAGGGCGGAAGGCAACAATCAAAACGCCCGAGGCAAAGTTGGAGAGCGAGCCTTGCAGTGCCAGACCAATGGCCAAACCTGCAGCACCTAATATTGCCAGCAGCGAGGTAGTCTCTACACCCAGTGCACTAACGGCCGCGATAACCAATGCCACCATCAGAACGGCGTTCAGGATGTTGCACAGGAAGCGCTCTAGAGTTTCTTCCATTTTTGTGCGCGCCAAGGTTTTGCGCACGGCGCTGACAATGAAATTCACTGCAATACGCCCAATAATGAAGATAGCCGCGGCAGTAAGAAGTTTTATACCAAACTCAGTGCCTAGTGAGGTGGCCATGTCCAGCATGGCATTCACGTCCAATTGCGTTGGATCAAATGCCTTGGTCTCTGTGGCCGCCGCCTGTGCAGTGCCGGTTGCTTCGCTATCCATAGGACCCCCCTTTGGGAACAGTGTTGTTTTATTATTAATTAACCGCGACGCGGGATGGGCATCATGATGCCGAATTAACGCACTGTGTTAAAGCCATATTTGGTTATGATGATTATTCGTTAGCGAGCGGGCGCATAAATTCCCCGTTATATGATCTTTAGGATGTCTACGTTTATGAAATATAAGTTATTGGGTCACAGCGCTTTGCGGGTCTCTGAGCTGTCTTTGGGGGCAATGACTTTTGGTGAGGAAACGGGCATAGGTTCTTCTGAGGCGGTCAGCAAGGCCGTTTTTGATACCTATATAGAGCAGGGTGGCAACTTCATTGACACCGCCAACATCTACACGCGTGGCACCAGTGAGCGCATGCTGGCTGGTTTTATTCGCAGCAACCGCGAGGCCTTGGTGATTGCGAGCAAGTACAGCATGACCACAGACGGCGGCAATCTGAATGCCGGTGGCAACCATCGAAAGAATCTCGTCCAGTCGCTCGAGAACAGTTTGCAGCGGCTTGCTACCGACTTTATCGATTTGTATTGGGTGCACGGCTGGGATCAGGTGACGCCAGTGGCTGATGTAATGCGGGCACTGGATGACATGGTGCGGGCCGGCAAGATTCTGCATGTGGGCATTTCCAATGCACCGGCCTGGTACATCGCTGAAGCGAATGCTATTGCCCGTGAGCGTGGCCTGACACCTTTTACCGCAATGCAAGTGCATTACAACCTGGTTGAGCGGGGCATTGAAGCCGACTATTTCGATCTTGCCAAGGCCCAGAACATGGCCATTCTGGCGTGGAGCCCGCTGGCGGGAGGCCTGTTGAGTGGCAAGTTCACCGCCGCTGAAGGCTCTGTCGATATCAGCGATACACGTTTGAAAAATACACCATGGGGCAAGGCCTTTCTGGTGGAAAACCGGCTCGCCATGGCCCGTGGTCTGGGCGAACTGGCAGCCGAGATGGGTGTGAATTCTTCGCAACTAGCCCTTGCCTGGCTCATGCAGCGCCCGGCGGGTGACGTTATCCCGATTGTCGGTGCACGCAAGCTCGAGCAGCTGCAGGATAACCTCGGCTGTCTCGATATAACGCTCAATACCGAGCAGCAGGCCCGACTTGATGGATTAAACCCGTTGGCATTGGCCTATCCGCACTCGCTGCTCAACAACGATATATACCAGGGCATGATTCATGGTGACTTACGCGCGCAACTCAAACGTCCGGATTAGTTGCACTGCGGCTCGGTTAAACTATCACCCCATTAGAGGAATAAGGCCGAGAGACAATGCCCACAGTTTTAATTACCGGTGGCAATCGTGGCATCGGGCTCGAACTGGTCCGACAATATGCGGCGGGCGGCTGGCAGGTTCTGACAACGGCGCGTAAGCCCGAATCTGAAGCCGCCTTGCAGGAACTTTGCGAGCAGTACCCGCAGCACATTGAGGTGTTCGCGCTCGAGGTCACGAGCCAGGCGACAGTGGGGTATCTGGCCACTGCGCTTGCCGGACGACCTATCGATATTCTTATTAACAACGCGGGCACCTTTGGCCCGAAAGGCGCCCCCGAAGGCATGGCTTACCAAAGCCTGAGCTTTATGGATTACGGTCTCTGGCGTGAAATGCTCGAAGTGAATTTGCTCGCACCGTTTCATATTGCCGTTGAGTTACGCCGCAATCTGGTCCGCAGTGAGCGCCCGGTGCTCATCAATATGGCCAGTGGTCTGGCCTCGATCGGCGGCAACCGCATGGGCATGTCGTATGCCTATCGCTCGAGCAAAGCCGGGCTCAATATGCTCACTAAGGGCATGGCAGTCGAGTGGCAGGACATCATTGTTGTGTCGATGGCGCCGGGCTGGTGCAAGACCGATCTTGGTGGTGAATTTGCTGAGGTTGATACGGCAGAGAGTGTGCGCGATCAATTGCGCACCTACAGCAAACTCACGTTGGCAGATTCAGGCCGGTTTATCGATCGCTTTGGTGAGACTGTGCCTTGGTAGTGCTAGAAAGAATAATGCCCAATAAAAAAACCGGACCTGATGGCCCGGTTTTTTTATTGGCAGAACGTTACTGAACTAGAAAACGACAGTGGTCGCTTTAGTTTTCAGGAATGGATCCAAACCTTCTCTACCGAACTCACGGCCCCAGCCTGACATCTTGTTGCCACCAAACGGAATGGCCGGATCAACGGCCGCATGGCAGTTGATACTGACCTGACCGGAGTCAATCATTGATACCAGTTTGTGGGCGCGGGAAATGTCCTGGGTCCAGACGCTGCCTGAAAGTCCATAGACGTTATCGTTGGCCAGCGCCGCAATCTCATCGAGATCGTAGGTATCAAAACTAATGATAGAAAGCACGGGACCAAAGATTTCTTCCTGCACGATTTTCATGTCGGGCGTGCAATCGGCAAACACCGTCGGTTCGACGAAGTAGCCCTTGTCGCCCACGGTGTTACCACCCGTAACGAGCCGCGCACCACCGGCCTTGCCGGCTTCAATGTAGGCCATAACCCGGTCGCGCTGCGTGGCGGAGATGAGCGGGCCGATCAATGTATCGGGCGCAAAACCGCTGCCGACTTTCCAGAAGGCGAGGGCCGCCACGACACCTTCAATAACGGCTTCGGCAACATCTTTGTGCACCAACAGGCGTGTGCCTGCCATGCAGTTCTGGCCCTGCAGGAAAAAGGCAGCACGACAGATGCCGGGAATCAGTCTTTCCATATTGGCATCAGGAAATACCACCACCGGCGACTTGCCGCCCAGCTCCAGAGTGACCTTCTTCAGATTGCTGCCGGCGGCCGCTTTCGCAATAGTCTGACCCACTGCGGTCGAGCCGGTAAACGAAACTTTCTGAATATCCGGATGCTCTGATAGTGCTGCACCCACTTCGGGGCCGGTGCCATTAATGAGATTGAACACGCCATCCGGGATGCCGGCTTCTTTAGCGATGTCACAGAGTTTCATGGCGGTTAACGGTGCCAGTTCGGCGGGCTTCAACACGATGGTGCAACCGGCTGCCAGTGACGGCGCCAATTTCAAGATGGCCATCGCGATGGGCGCATTCCACGGCGTGATTGCGCCAACAACACCAATCGGTTCGCGCTTGGTGTAGGTTAGTGAACCTCCGGCGGGTGCTTCGGCGGGAGATACAGGAATCGTGCTGCCTTCAATCTTGTCGCACCAGCCGGCGTAGTAGCGCATAAAGTCGGCGGCAAAGCCGGCCACGGTGTATTGCGCCATCATGAGCGGCTGGCCGTTGTCGAGAACTTCGAGTTCAGCGAGGGTCTGCAGGTTGGCATCAATCATGTCAGCAAACTTGCTGAGTGCCTTGCCCCGTTGACGCGCGGTTAAGGCGGCCCAGTCGCCTTTCAGCGCTTTGTGTGCAGCAACAACCGCTTTATCAACATCAGCACGGGTGCCGGCCTGAATGGTCGTAATGACCTCTTCTGTGGCGGGGTTAATAATGTCGATGGTTTCGGAGCCGGAGCTATCAACCCAGGCACCGTTGATAAATAATTTGTGCTTGCGTGCCAGAAAATCCAGTGTGTCTTGGCTGAGGACAGGTTCGTTTGCAGCGGCGTTCATAACACTTCCTTGATGAGCCATAACGGCGTTCAATTGACGTAGCCTGCAATGGTAGAGAAACTGTCGGGTATACACCAGCGCTCAGCGGCTTAACCCGAAGCAACCAGAAGGATTTTAATATGCCGACCATTCTAATCACCGGGGCCAACCGTGGCTTGGGCCTTGAATTTGCCACGCAGTACGCGGCTGACGGCTGGGATGTACTGGCAGCCAGCCGTTCGGGCTCTGCCGAGCTTGGGGGGCTTGCCGCCGCGCACCCCAAGGTCACATTGTTTACCGTGGATGTGTGCCGTTCAGACTCGGTGGCAGCGCTGTCAGCAGCGGTGGGAGACCGGCCTATTGATGTGCTGCTTAACAATGCCGGTTTTTATGGCCGGGTGCCGTTTGCCGAGGGGGGTGTGGAGCATCAGGCCTTTGGCAGCACAGATTTCGATAACTGGGCCAATGTGATGCAGACCAATGTGTTTGGTCCGGTGCGCATGGCTGAGGCGTTCGCCGAGCGGGTCGCCGCCAGTGCGCAAAAGAAAGTCGTTACGCTCTCCAGCATGCTGGGCAGTATGGCGCTAAATACGATAGGTGGCTTGTACGCGTATCGCTCCAGCAAGGCCGCCGTGAATCAGGTGATGAAATCCATGTCTATCGATCTGGGCAAGCGCGGCATTCTGGCCATCGCAATGCATCCCGGCTGGGCGAAAACCGATATGGGCGGGCCGGATGCCGAGATTGATGCCGCCACGGGCGTCACCGGTGTGCGTCAGCAGATCGCCGAATTGAGTGCCGATAAACTGGGCGTACTGCTGGCGTATGACGGCAATATTCTTCCTTATTAGGTTTTTAGGTTTGAATCTTAACCACTTGTATTAAAAGGCTTATGAATAAGATTTCTGCGGTCTTGAAGATGCTCCGTAGTGCGGAGCAATGGCTCTGTGCGCTGGCGTTTCTGGCGCTCACCGGCGTGCTGTTTGCCGATGTTGTATGGCGTGAGGCGACCGGCTCCGGCCTGCATTGGGCCAGTGAGGTGGGCTTGTTTGCCAATACCCTGCTGGTAATGGCCGGCTTCGGTCTGGCCGGGGCCCAGGGTGCCCATCTGCGCCCGAGGTTCAGTGATAGCTGGTTGCCCGACTCGTGGGAACCACAGCTGATCCGCTTAGGGTATTTCCTCACCGCCGTCTTCTGCGGGGTGCTGTGTTTCTATGCGGTGTTGATGGTCGCCGATACGGCGGCTTTTGGTGAGCGTTCAGTGCAGCTGGGCTGGCCGGTCTGGCCAGCCCAGCTTATTTTGCCACTGGCTTTCGCTTCGGCGCTGCTGCGCCATCTGAGTTTCGCCCTCTGGCCAGCCCTTGCGCCGGCCAATCCCGGAGTGCCTGAAGAATGATGGCACTCGCACTGCTCGTGCTGGCCTTGGTGCTGTTGTTGTTGCGGCAGAGCTTGTTTGTGGTGCTCGGCATGGTCACCGCGAGCGCCTATTTCGGCATGGGCGAGGCCGGGTTTACCAATCTGCTGCTGGATAGCTGGGCCGCCTTGAACCGCGAGGTGCTGCTGGCTATTCCACTCTACATATTGGCCGGTAATATTATGGCCCGCGGTGCTATGGCCAAGCGCTTGGTCGTCTTGATGGAGTCGGCGGCAGGGCATCTGCGCGGGGGGCTGGGCATTGCCACTGTGCTCTCCTGTGCGGCCTTTGCGGCCGTGACGGGCTCGGGCACCGTCACGTTGTTAGCGGTGGGCGGGGTCATGTATCCAGCCTTGCTTAAAGCCGGTTACCCAAAGGCCTTAGCACTCGGCTTGCTGTGCGCTGCCGGCACTCTGGGCATTGTTATTCCTCCCAGTATTCCGCTTATTCTTTATGGGGTTATGACACAAACCTCGATAGCAGATCTATTTATTGCCGGGGTCGGGCCGGCCCTCCTGCTGACGCTTTTGATGCTGGTTTATGTGCGGATTGCGGGGCGGGCGTTGCCGGTACAGCCGTTTGAATGGTCGCGGCTGAAGGCCGGGCTGAAGAACGGGGTGCTCGGCTTACTCATGCCGGTGATTATTCTGGGCGGCATTTATACCGGCTACTTTACCCCCACCGAATCAGCCGCTGTGGCGGTGGTCTATGCGTTGGTGGTCGAAATGCTGATCTATCGCGAGCTGAGCTGGCAGGGCCTGTTCAAAACCGTCAGCGAGACGGCCACCTTGTTGGGCGGCTTGTTTCCGGTTTTGCTGATGGCGGTGAGCTTCACGGTATTTCTCACGTATCAGCAGGTTCCCGAGTATCTGGTCGGCTCGCTCGGTGCATTGATTGATAGCAAAGCCAGCTTTCTGCTCATCACCAACCTGTTCTTATTGGTGGTGGGGTGTGTGATGGATATCGGCTCGGCGATCCTTATTTTGGCGCCCATACTGCAGCCGTTGGCGGTGTCCTACGGTATTGACCCCGTGCATTTCGGGGTGATGACGGTAGTTAACCTGGAAATTGGCTACCTAACCCCGCCTCTGGGGCTCAACATTATTGTGGCCATGGGTGCTTTTAAGGAAGAGTTCTGGACGGTCTGCCGGGCCATGCTGCCGTTTCTGCTGCTAATGCTAGTGGGGCTCATCATCATTGCCTGGTGGCCGCCACTCAGTCTGTTTCTGCTGTAGTTTCATCTGGGGCAGACCTTGCGGTGGTTTGCGGTCGCATTTTTTTCGCGGGCACCGACCCAACGCCTCTTAACTGCGGTTACAATACGCGCCTTTGATCATCTACCTCATTTTTTGGAGCACAACATGACGATTTCAGTCGGCGAAAAATTACCATCCGGAACATTCACCACTATGGGTGCTGACGGTCCGCAACCTGTGTCCAGCCAGGACCTGTTTGGCGGAAAAAAAGTCGTGCTTTTCTCAGTGCCCGGTGCCTTTACACCGACCTGTTCAATGAAGCACCTGCCGGGTTTTGTGGAGCACGCTGATGCGCTGAAAGCACAGGGCGTTGACACCATCGTCTGCATCGCCGTGAATGATGTGTTTGTTATGAGCGCCTGGGGCAAAAGTGCTAATGCCGGCGACAAGGTTCAGATGCTAGCTGATGGCAATGGCGATTACGCACGGGCGCTGGGTCTTGAGCTCGACGCTACCGGATTTGGCATGGGTAAGCGCGGTCAGCGTTTCTCTATCATTGTCGACAACGGCGTTGCGACTCATGTGAACATTGAAGGCCCCGGTGAGTTTGAAGTGAGCAACGCCGAGACCGCCTTGAGCCAAACAGCCTAAGTGGCAGTTCATTTGCGAGGGGGACTACGTTGGATACCTTAATTCATTTACAGGGCGGCACCATTCACCAGATTCTGGTGATCATTCATGTGCTGCTGTTCGTTTATTGGCTGGGTGGCGATCTGGGTGTTTTCTATTCCAGCAACTTCGTCATTAATCCCGATATCTCGCCCGAGGCTCGTGCGGTCTCGGCGAAAATCATGCTCGATCTTGATCAGATTCCACGCATTTGCATGAGTCTGATGCTCACAGTTGGCGGTATCCTGACCGAGTTTATTGGTGTGCCGCATCCGTGGTATCAGCAGATTGGTATCGTGTTGCTGGGGCCCGTCTGGTTGTTCTGCGTCATGTACCTGCATCTTCGGCATGGCAGCAAAGCCTATCCGTTGGTGGCGAAGTTCGACATGTTTATTCGTTGGGCTGTGGTCATTGGTCTGCCCATCTCGGTCTTCGTGCATTGGGACAGCAATAACCTCGGTGATTATCCGTGGATTGCGGTCAAGCTCTGTCTGTTCTCGTTCCTGGTCTTCTGCGGCATCATGGTGCGCGGCAAGATCGGCCCGTTCTTTGCCGTGCTCATGAAGTGCCGTGCCGGCGAAGTGCCCACTGCTGAAGAGAACGCAGCACAGCGCAAAAGCCTGTATCAGTTGCGTGTCTGGGTCTTCATGATCTGGGCCGGCGTCTTCCTCGAAGGCTTCATCGGCATCTGGAATCGCAGCGGTACTGTCTATTAGAGCCGTTTCGGCCGTCACGAGAAGGCCCGCTTATTGCGGGCTTTTTTGTGACTTGCATAATGTGGAACACTGAATTCAGATAATGGGGGCAAGAGCAAAAATCGCTTAACGTGTTATTTAAAATAGAATATTCTCCTTGCGCGCAGCGTTTCTGCCAGGCACCCAAATATCGTTGTGTCCTAACAACCGGGTTCGGTTCGTGTTGAGCGGGGCCAGGGTTTAGCGTAGGCTGGAAGAGGATCTTTGGGAGGAGATCAGAATGTTAGCGATGCGATATGTGGGGTTTGATTATTCTCGTTTAATGGCGGGGATTGGGGTTGTCCTTGCATTAGCTTTCACGCCTGTATTCGCCGGTATTATTGATGCCGATTCTGACAATATGGACGATGTCTTCGAGGCGGCTAACCGCCTGAATCCAGCTATCGACGATGCGCTTGATGACCTCGATGCTGATGGCTTCAGTAACCTCGCCGAGTATCGACTCGGCAGCGATCCCGACGATGCCTTATCCCTGCCGCCAGAGCTTGGCACCTACTTCGAGTCGTTTGAAACCGCCGCACCTTCTTTCTGGTTTAGCCCCGGCAATCCGGATTGGTACGATTGGCTCTGGACACCCGATGAAGCGAGCGCCGGTGCTGCATCCCTGTATACAACCATCGAGTGGGATGATTTTGCTTCGGGTGCTGCAGACGGCGAAGAAGTCATTATTGCGCTGGTAGTGAATGCCGCCAACAGTTTTCTTAGCGTTGATTTTTTGCAACCTAATTGCAATGTCGACGTGACGCATGACAATCCCTACACCCCTGTTCAGCATGCGCTCGGCGAGTTTGAGATTCGCATAAATGGTGAAGTGCGCCATCAGCAGGAGAATTGTGTTAGCCGCAACTGGACCCCCATTGCACAAATCCCAGTCATGGCCGGTGAACAACGGATCGAGTTTGTTTACCGTGGCAAGGGCACCGATGGATGGCGTGAACCACCGCCGTATTTTGACGACACAGTTTTTCTCGATGACTTGCAGATTGAACTAGCGAACCCTGCCAATACCACTGATACTGATGACGACGGAGTGTCTAATTACGATGAGGCATTCGTGCACGGTACGGACCTTAGAGAGTGGGATACGGATAACGACCAGATGCCCGATGGCTACGAGGTTGCTGAGGGCACTAACCCCTTGGTTAATGACGGTCATGCGGACTTCGATGGCGATGGTTTTAGCAATCGTGCTGAATATTTCGCGGGGAGTTCTGCGGGTGATTCAACATCTCTGGTGCCTTTGTCTGCGGCTACCACTGAAACGTTCGAAGCTTTTGCCAGCGGGCTGCCTTCACCTTGGTTTGTTGTTGGTAATCCAGCAGAAACATGGTGGAAAGATAACAGTAATAAGGGTTGGCAGTGGCGGGCAGCAGCAGATCTGTCGTTTTCCATTCCAGGCAGTGGGGCGCTTGTCTATGAGGATTTCGGTCCTTCGATCGTTGGCTATGTCGCCAATGTTGCTCAGCCGAGTATTGTGACGGTGACTGTGCGCCGCAAACAGGTCGGCAATTCAGCGACTTGTGAGATCTATCCAAGAACCTTTGGAATCCCTTGGAGGAGCAGCCCAATGAGCCGGCCTGATTCTGTTGAGGAGGGTTCATATACTTTAGAGGGCTACCTTAATAAAGGCGTCCATGAACTCCCTTTTAGCCTGACTAAAGGGTATTCCAGTGGCGAACCACTGTCCTGCGATGGTGTCCCTGTTATCGAAAGTCTTGTGGTCTCACCTGACACATCTACAGATAGCGACAATGACGGCGTAAGTGATATCTATGAGTCCTTCCACGGCACGCTACCGGACAATCCCGATTCGGATGATGACGGCTTATTGGATGGTGCCGAGGTCAATCAGTATGGCACTAATCCGCTGATTGCCAATTCCGACGGCGACGAGTTTGACGATGGCGAGGAGGTGGATCTTGGTTTGAATCCTGCCTTGCCGTATGACTCGTTACTTGATGCTGATGGCGATCAGTATTTGAATTTTATTGAGCTGGCCTATGACTCTGATCTGAACGATCCGATCTCAATACCGTCGATTCCGGCTTTTGTAGATGGCAGCATCATATCGTTTGAAACAACGGCTGATCTTGCGCCGTGGTTAGCGAGTGTGGATGGGGCTAAAGTCGCTATTGCCGATAGTGTCGGTTCAAGTCGTACCTATCCTGCCTACCATGATGCCAATAGGCTGCGTCTGGCGCCTGGTGCCAAATTCCGGTTGTATCTCAATGCCCGTGCCAACACACTGATGGACTTTCATCTATTTCGTCAACCGCAGCGTGGCGCGCGATTGGAGGTTAGGCAGATATACCCATCCCTATACTATCAGCAGGCTCAGCTTTATAAAGAAAGCAGCGGTGTATCGTCCATCGGCAGTTCCAGCTGGGTGCAAATTGAGAGTCTTCGATTGCAGCCAGGCCCAAATATTATTGAATTTTCGATCTATTGCTCAGCGCCAGGATACGTCCTATGCGGGAATGTTTACATCGATTACATACACTTCAAGCTAGACCCGAATAGGGCGGTGCCTGCACCTGCTGTCGTGTCTATCGATATTGATCCTGCTTCTTCGTCTAACCTGATTGATCTTGATGTTGAGCAAAGCGTCGCTATAGCTATGTTGTCGACGAGCATTGCCAATGGCGACAGCGTGGATTTTGATGCCACTACGGTGAGTGGCAGCTCGGTGAGATTTGGCCCTGCGCAGGCACAGTCGCCGTATCCGGCAGGCTTATACGCCGATGTCGATAGTGATGGTGATACCGATATGCTGCTGGCATTCCCGCCGGCTGCTGCCGGCTTCCAGTGCGACCAAGCGGGCAATGCGGAGCTTACCGGTATGACGGTGTATGGGCAGGAGTTTTCAGGCACCGATGCATTCCTCACCAGCCAATGTGAGGACAGCGGCTGTCATCCCTAGGTCGTTTGATTGGTAGCAAAAGAAAGCCGGCGCTAAGGCCGGCTTTTTTTATGCTTTGCTTTGCTTTGCGGTTTACAGTTTGCTTTCGAGCTCAGGAATAATCTCGAACAAATCCCCCACCAAACCTATATCTGCAATTTCAAAGATCGGTGCTTCCGGATCTTTGTTAATGGCCACAATGGTGCCGGCGTCTTTAATGCCGGTTAGGTGCTGAATGGCGCCTGAGATACCGAAGGCCATGTACAGATCCGGAGCAATAATCTTGCCGGTCTGACCCACCTGCATGTCGTTGGAGACATAGCCTGCATCGACCGCAGCGCGTGAGGCACCGACGCCAGCGCCCAGCTTATCGGCCAGTTTATACACGATATCAAAGTTCTCTTTGCTGCCGACACCACGTCCGCCGGAGATTACCAGCTTGGCGGTTTGCAGATCAGGGCGTTCACCGGCTTCCGACAGCAGCTCTTTGAAGCGGGTGTGGGTAGGCAGGGCAGCGGCGGGGTGGGCGGCTTCAATAGTCGCGTTGCCACCAGCAGGTGCTGCTTTGTAGGACGCTGTGCGCACGGTCGCAACTACTTTTGCCCCGTCAGCCACGTCCACATTCAGAATGGCATTGCCGGCATAGACCGGGCGCTTGAATGAACGCGGGCCAGTGACTGCCATAATGTCGCTGACTTGTTCAACATCAAGCAATGCAGCTACCGAAGGCATCACATCTTTACCGAAGGTGGTTGAAGGACCAAAGATATAGTCGAAGCCTGCAGCGAGTTCGGCAATTTGCGGGGCCAATACAGCGCCCAGTGCATGTTCATTCTCGGCACGATCAATGGTTAGCACTGTGCTAACACCTTGGATGGTTGCAGCCTCGGCAGCGACGGCATCAATGCCTAATCCGAAAACCGCCAGCGTGATGTTTGCGCCTTCAATATCGGCGGCACATTTGATGGTCTTAGCGGTGGCGCTATTTAGTTGCTTGCCGTTATGTTCGGCAATGACTAATACGTTACTCATGTTAGTTCCTCAGACCGGTGATCTAAACCGGTTATTTAGTCCGGTTGTTTAGACGAGTTCTTTGTCTTTTAATGCACTGATTAATGCATCAACGTTTTTCACCATGATGCCCTTCGCGCGCTCCGAGGGAACTTCCCATTTACTCGCCGTTACTTTGCTCTTGAGCTCAACGCCGAAGTCCGCAATAGCTATCGTTTCCAACGGCTTTTTCTTCGCTTTCATAATGTCAGGAAGTTTCACGTAGCGGGGTTCGTTCAAGCGCAGATCGGTAGTCACAACAGCAGGAAGGTCGACCTCAATCACTTCAAGGCCGGCATCCACTTCACGGGTCACTGTGGCGGTATTGCCGCTAATCTCAAGTTTGGATGCGAAGGTGGCCTGTGGCCGTTGCCACAAGGTCGCGAGCATCTGACCGGTCTGGCTGCAGTCATCATCAATGGCTTGCTTGCCCAAGAGCACGAGCTCTGCTTCTTCCTTCTGTGCCTGCTTGAGCAGAATTTTTGCGGCGGTCAGTGATGAGATTTCGGTGTCGCATTCAATCAGAATGGCCCGGTCTGCACCCATCGCCAGAGCTGTGCGCAATTGCTGCTGGCAATCGGCAGGACCAATCGTTACCGCAATCACTTGTTCGGCATCGCCGCGTTCTTTGATGCGCAGTGCCTCTTCAAGGGCAATCTCATCGAACGGGTTAATGCTCATTTTTACGCCGTCGGTGACAACGCCGGAACCGTCTGGTTTAACCCGAATACGCACGTTGTAATCTACAACGCGCTTCAGGCCGACCATAATTGTTTTCATGCCAAAGCTCCCTTAGGGATTCTGTCGCTAGTGCGACGGTGAAAGTGGCCCTGGAGGACCGGAAAGTGCAGTATTGTCCTGTGCTTGCTGCCGAGTTACAAGACAACCGAACGATTCCTGTGCTGTCGCAACCAGTTTACGGTCGACGGGCAGCGCAGGTTTGCCTTATTGCCGCTACCAGAGAGACCGATCAGAGGCCTGATTGTTCAGCAATCTTTATGGGTCGGGCTTGCCAGCCTTGCAATTATGGCGCGCTGATTTGCTAAGGCTTGTCTGACCCTAAGTATCCCAAACAAAAAAAGCCGGCGCTGAGGCCGGCTATTTTTATCATTTTAGTTCAGTATGTCTTAGGTGGTTTGTTTACGTCTAACCCAACCCAAGCCTGCTAGCGCAGATCCGAACAGCCAAACAGCAGCTGGCACGGGGACTGGATTCAACTGCCACTGACCTGAGTTGCTCTCGGCGCCAAAGGCAACGGAGTTAGTCCCGTTGCTGCAGGACCAGGGTTGTTTGGCAGACCCGCAGACGATGCCAAGCTGTAGGTGCCTATCGCATTGGTATTGGCATCATTCGATGACGTGATTTGAAAACCATTGATCAGGAAACCGCCAGACGCATCCCAAGAAGTAGCGTTGTTGGTTGTAATGGATAGCAAGTCAATAGCAGCACCGTTATTCCATGTGTAGGTCAAACCTGTTAACGCCGATACATCAATACTGCTAAAGTTCGATGCATCAGTAATGGCATTGGATGAAAGAGTAATGCTGCCACTACCGCCACCCGTAGTTGGAACCCACACATAATTTACTGTCAACGCACTGGCTGTTGAAACAGTAAGTGTCATTAAGCTTGCTGCAAGAAGTCCTTTCAGACCGGATGTCATTATTGATCGCATTTCTATTTACCTGTTATCGACGATGTCGATAGTCAATTGAATCTGTTGGCTGAATTGCATTCTTAAATTTGTGCAATTTCGAGCATTCGCTAAATAACTAAAGCAGTGTTGCAAAAGTGTGGCCTGATCCATTGCAAGCTCGTCCACTGTAAGGGCGCTATTTTAGGCAGGCGAGGGCATGCTTTCAATGCTTTAGAACGATTTATTTAAGAAACGTGGGCATTATGGTAAGTAGTCTCTTTGCCCTGCGGGCCATTGCGATACAACGACAACTGTCGCAACGGCTAGACCCCAAATAGAAAAAGCCACGCTGATTTGCCACTGTTTGCCTGAGGAACCTGTATGCAAAAACCTTTAACTTCTGTTGCCGTTCTGCGTGAACGACTGGCGGCAAACGATACGCGGGTTATTGATTGTCGGTTTAAGCTGCTGGAGCCCGCAGCCGGTCGAAATGCCTGGCTTGAATCCCGCATTCCCGGGGCTTGCTATGCGGATCTGAACACCGATCTGGCCGATCCCGTGACGGCAGAGACGGGCAGGCACCCATTGCCCGACGCGGCTCGGTTTATGGGTTGGCTGGGGTCTGTAGGTATTACGCCCGCAACCCGGGTGGTGGTGTATGACGCGTCCGGCGGTGCTATTGCGGCGCGCCTCTGGTGGCTGCTGCGTTGGCTGGGTCACACTGAAGTCGCCGTGCTCGATGGCGGTTGGCAAGCGTGGTGCCGCACAGAATCGCTAGAGACGGGGCCCGCGCAGACACCGCAAGCCGCTGAAGATTATCCCGGTGTTGCCGGTGCGATGCCCATGCTTGCCTTGCCGGAAGTGTCGGCGGCTATTGAGTCGGGTCTGGGCTTACTGGATGCCCGCGATGCGGCGCGTTTTGCCGGGGAGGTGGAGCCTATTGATCCCGTCAAGGGGCATGTCCCCGGAGCTCTTAACCTGCCATTTAACCGCTTGCTGGGTCAGGACGGCTGCTTTCTGGACGCCGGGGCGCTCAGGGCTACATTTACTTCGGTCGCCAATGCGGAGCGGCCGCTGGCCTGCATGTGCGGCTCTGGCGTGACGGCATGCCATCTCATTCTGGGGGCAGAATTTGCCGGCTTGCCGACACCTGCGCTGTATATAGGTTCATGGAGTGAGTGGATCCGCGATAGTGCGCGGCCGGTGGCAACAACCTCCGGCGGGTAGTCCTTGCTCGAATAACTAGCGCGCTCATTGAACCTCGCTCATGGGTTCAAGCCATTGGCACTTTGCCCTTGGCTTTGCGTACAATACCTTCCCCTTTCGCACCACACACCAGTTTCAGGCTGACGGTGAGGCGCACTGGCACTGACACGCCAGCTCGACTGCCGCAGCGCTCAGACTTTAAAGGACAATGCAATGAGCGATGACATTCTGCAGCGCGATCACAAAACCTATCGCGGCAAGATTTTGTACACCAGTAAAAAGCCCGAGCGCATGGACCAGGAGCGCGGCCGCGAGTACTTCATGATCAACCTTCACGCCACGGGCAAGCGCACCATGATTGCCCATTGCGAGATTGATGACCGGCCCTCTGTCATGCGCGATATCACCTACAGCCTTGATGAGAACTGGATGCCAATGGATTGCTTCGTGCGTATTTCAGTGGGCGATGAGTTCATAGGTTCCGGCTGGTTTAACTGCACCGATGATTCAATTGAGTGCGAAGCGTTTACCAGACTTGAAGAACGGGTCTCGCAGGAAATGAAAACGCTGGACCGCAAAGCGCCGCACAGCTTCCAGAATCATGCTATTGCTGCGGATGCTTGGCACATGCGTATGTATGATCGTAAGAAGGGCGGCGTCCAGAAAATTTCTGAGTTACTGCTGTCATCACCGGACCATCGTGGTGCGACCGGACCGATGCTGTTCCGGGCGGGTCTGACGCTCAATTTTATTGGCGAAGAGCAGGTGACTGTGGGTGCGGGCACGTTTGATGCGTTGCACTTCCAGATGCTCTCAGCCGAAGGCTTGCCAAAAGCACATCCACCTTACGACGTCTGGTGCACCGCCGATGGGCATTACATCTGGTTGTGCGGCGGTGTGGCCGGTTATATGCAAACCTGGTACGAACTGGTTGAGCTGGAAATCGACGGCTAGACGCACTTCTTCACGCCATAAAAAAGCCCGCGATAGTAATTTCGCGGGCTTTTTTTCGGTATTTTTTTCCGTGTTATCGGGCAAATTACCGGGTCCTAAGGCGAGCGAGAGGGCAGATCCCCGGTTACTTCGGTCTCAATCAGTTCAATCCATTCTCCCGCAGCGCCTTTAATCAGGCCAACACGGCGGCCGTTATAGGGGGCGTCGGCCACTTCACGCGGCTCACTAATCCACGGTACTTTCACCAGATCAAGGTCATCAGCGGTAAAGCTAACGCTCGAGATACCGGGCGGGATTGAGCCTTGCAGCGTTTCGCGTGGGCGGCTCCAGGGCTTGTACTCGTCAAGCTCGACCAGTGAGCCGGAGGGCAAAGGCACCACGGACAGCGGGTATAGGGTGCTCAACGGCTTATCATTAAGTCTGGAAATAATGGTAATGGCGTAATCCTGGGCAGGCGCCACCGGCATGCCGAAGTTGCCGCTATAGAAGTTTTGCATCTCGCTCATGCTGGGGCCGCCGTTAATAACGATAAACGAGCGCCCGACAAAGGTATCGCTGTACTGGCTTACTTTACCGCCGCCGGCGGGCCGGGTCATGTAGATAATTTCGTTGCCGGGTCCTCGCACCTGCATCACGCGCGGTGCGCCTTCAGTGGGGTAGAGGTCTTTTGGTGGACCGAGCACTTCAAAGGGCGAGTCTTGCAGATGCCCCACCAACGCATCGGGGCTTTTAACCACCAGTTCAAACGCATTCCAGCCGTGTGTTTGCATGGGCGCGTAAGACTCCGGTGCAGCTGATTCAATAAAGCGCAGATAGACCGGTGCCATTTTTGCGGGGCGCATCAGCACGTAGTTTTTTTCAGTCATGTCCGGCGCTTGCCATAGGTTGGCCAGTTCCTTGCTTACCGCACCGCTGTCTACAGTTTCGTAGCCCAGGTACGCCTTATAGGCCTCTTCAACCACTGCCAGATTGCTTACAGCGATAGTTATAATTACTATTTCTTTCAACATATTAAGAAATTCTCTTTAAGTGATATCTAGGTATGATTCTACGTGGCTGCACAGCGTTGTGACCGGCGTCGACCGATTCAGGTGCAACGTATCACAAGCGTGCTGAGCAGGGACAGAGGATGATTGATTGCTCGGCGAATCGCGAACAGCTGTGCACTGCAGCCTGTCACTTGGTGCGTGCTGGGTTATCGGTTAATGTTCGCGCTTGCTTCGGGTATTACATGGGTTTCGCTATGACGGAAGTTTCAGGCAGCACTCAGGCGTATCGCTGGGTCATTTTGTTGTGTTCTTTCTTGGTGCTGTTTGTCTCTAATGGCATGACGCTCACCGGCGTTGCCGTTTTCGATAATGAAGTTCTGGGAGCACTGCAAGCCGCAACGGGCCAGACCATCTCGCTGGGTGAGTTAAAAGCGCGCGACGGCCTCATGTTCCTCACCGCTGGCTTACTCGGTATGGGAGCCGGCTGGCTGGCCGACAAAGTCGGTGTTAAACCCCTGTTTCTCGTCGGTCTCGCGCTATTGGCCGCCGGCAACTACTTGTACAGCCAGATCACGAGCATCACTGACGTCTATGTGATTCACGTGCTGTTTGGTCTGGCGTTGGTCACGTGCGGCCTCATCATGAATGTCTACTTGGTGTCCCGCTGGTTCACCAAGGGCAGAGGGTTGGCTATTGGCCTTATGCTCTCCGGTAGTAGTCTCGGTAACGCATTTTTCCCGCAACTCAATACCTGGCTCATCGACCTCGGCGGTTGGCAGCAGGCTTTTGAGTGGCTGGCTTTGGTGCCTCTCATGTTGCTGCCTGTGGTCTTTTTCTTCGTGCGTTCAGCACCCGAGACCGCTTCGGTCGAGAACGGTAAACCGGTGCAGGAAGAATTGTCAGGCTACAGCTTTGGTGAAGCCCTGAAAAGCCGGAACTTCTGGATCATCGGCACAATGGCATTTTGCACGTTCTATTCGATATTAGGCATGAGCACGACGACGTTTAACTTTCTGAGTGCCGAGAATTATCCGCCAGCCATTGCAGCAACCGGGGTTAGCATTCTGTTTATCGGCGGTCTGGTCGGCAAGATCCTGAGTGGCTGGTTGGCTGAGCGCTTTGGTCGTAAGGAAGTCCTGCTGATTAGTCTGGGACTGATGTTGACGGGCAGTTTTGCGCTCGTGGGCGCGGTATTCCTTCGCACTGAGTTGTTTATTTGGATAGGTCTGGTAGGTTTTGGTTTTGGCTGGGGCGGCATTTACACACTGATTCAGCTGCTATCCGCCGACCTGTTCGGTTTGAAATCGTTAGGCAAGATTCTGGGTGCGATTAATGTGCTCGACACTCTGGGTGGTGGTATGGGGCCGGTGTTGACCGCCGTGCTGTTTGATCGCACTGGCTCATTTTTAGTCTCGTTTTCGGTCATTTCCGTGCTGCTGCTGATCGCCATGCTGGCGGCCGGCATGTTACGGATGGATCAGGCGGCGTACTTGCAAGCCGATAAGCACTAGCGCCATCGCGTTAGCCATTTTTTTTCTTGAATTTTTGAAAGCTGATGAGTCACTCTAAAAATAATTTCCGGGCCAGCGCCAGCCTCAATGATGTGCGCTATGAGATTCGCGGGCCGCTGGCACATCGCGCCTATGAGCTTGAGTTTCAGGGCTATGACGTCATCTCGCTGAACATTGGCAATCCCGGGCGCTTCGGCTTCCGTGCGCCAGAGACCTTGCGGCTGGCAATGATCGAAAATCTCGGTGGCAGCGACGCCTACAGTCACCAAAAAGGCATATTCCCGGCCCGCGAAGCCGTCGTCATGCAGCAGCAAAATCGCGGCATCATGTCGGTCACGTCGGATGATGTCTTTATGGGCAATGGCGTTAGTGAGCTCATCGATCTCACGTTGCGGGCTCTGCTCGATCCCGGCGACGAAGTGCTTATTCCATCGCCTGACTACCCGTTATGGACGGCAGCTGTCACATTGAATCGCGGCAAGGCTGTGCATTACCAGTGCCCGCCGGCGCTCAATTTTCAGCCCGATCTTGAGGCCTTAGAGGCGCTGGTGACCCCGGCAACCCGGGCGCTGGTTGTTATTAATCCCAACAACCCCACCGGGGCTGTGTACTCCAAAGCCACCCTGGAGCGCATGGTGGCATTGGCTGAAAAACATCAGCTCATTATCTTCAGCGATGAGATCTATGAAGGCATGACCTACGACGAGGCCGTGTTTCATCCCATAGCACCGCTAGTGAGCAAGACGCTGGTCGGCACATTCAGTGGTTTGTCGAAGGTCTATCGGGCCTGCGGCTACCGGGTAGGCTGGGTGAGTTTTGCCGGTAATAAGTCGGGTGCGGAAGCGTATCTTGAGGGTCTCGATACCCTCGCATCACTGCGGTTGTGCAGCAATGTTCCGGGTCAATGGGCCGTACAGACCGCGCTTGGCGGCTATCAGAGCGTGAATGAATTGATCGAGCCGGGTGGGCGTTTGTACGAATCCCGGCAGGCCGTACTTGACGGTTGTGCGGCCAGTCCGTATCTCAGTGTGGTCGCACCGCAGGGCGCCATCTATGCGTTTATCGGCATTAATCAGGAACTCGTGCCCGGTATTGATGACCACGCGTTTGCGCTGCAATTGCTGGAGGAAGAGCATGTCCTGATTGCGCCTGGCACCAGCTTTAATGTGCGCTACAAGAATTACTTCCGCATTACGCTGCTGCCCGATGCTGAAACGCTTGCTGAGGTGTTTATCCGCATTGACCGGGTGCTTGCAAAGATCGCCGGATCCGGGTCAAATAACTCGGATGCAGATGATTAATCTACTTTATATTAACTCTATAAACTTCTGTTTTTAAAATGAAATTAGAGCTATTTTCTTTGTTAGAGAGTGGCTGTGCGGTAGTGACCGGCAACAACCGTCTGGCGCGCCATCTGGTGCTGGAATACGGGCGCGAGCAGCAACGCCGGGGCGCTTTGGCCTGGCTCGATCCCGATGTGCTGCCCTGGTCTACCTGGGTGTTGCGGGTCTGGAATGACAGCCGATTAGCAGGGCGCCAAGGCGGCCAGCCACTGCGTTTGTTGACCGCGACTCAGGCGCTACTCCTTTGGGAGCAGTTGGTCGAGCAGTACAGTGAGCGTCATCCGACGGACAATCCGGCGGCTTTGGCGCGCTTGTCAGCCCGTTCGTGGGCGCTCTTAAACGCGTGGCAGATCAGCGCTGCCGAACACAAAGCCGGCGCTTTCTCGCCGGATCACCGCGCGTTTTTTGATTGGTGCGCCGCATTCCGCCAGAAGTGCATCGCAGAGCGCTGGGTGACGCAGGATCAATTGCCTCAACTCGTGGCAGAAAGTCTCGGTTCAGGACATACCCGGCTTGCAACGCCGGTCCGGTTCATCGGTTTTGAACAGCTCAATCCGGCTCAACAGGCTTTGCTGGATACGGCGCTCGCCGCGGGTGCTGATATCCAATGGCTAACGTCCACGGCTCAACCGTGCGCAGGCCGGCAAGCCGTATTTCAAGATGATGACGCCGAGCTTAATGCCGCGGCCCGCTGGGCCCGCGACGTGCTGCAGAGCCGCCCCGGCGAGTCTGTAGCCGTGTTGGTGCCCGACCTTCAGCAGCGTGCTGCAGCGGTGCGCCGTGTGTTTATGGATTGTCTAATGCCCGACTGGCGCGCCACGTCAGGCGCGTTCTTGCCACCGATTAATTTGTCGCTGGGGCAGCCATTAAGCGATAAAGGCATGATCAGCACGGCCTTGCGTTTACTGAGCTTGCCCTGGCGAGCCTTACCCTTCTGCGACATTAGCCTGCTGCTGCGCAGTCCCTATCTGGGCGGCTTTGCCGATGAACAGCAGCAGCGTGCGGCGGCAGAGGTCAAACTGCGCGAGCAGCCCATTGTCGAGTTGCGTGCCTTAGCGATTTCACGCTACCTCACCGAAACCGCCCCTGTTGCGAGTGCGTTGTTTGCGGCAATACCCCAGTGGAGTGGTCATAGCTTGCCGTCGGTTTGGGCGGAACGCTTTAGCGGTTTGCTTAAGCAACTCGGCTGGCCGGGCGATTCGACACCGGAAAGCGCCGAGTATCGCGCTTTCAGCAAATGGCAGGAGCTGATGGGCGAACTGGGCGGTCTCGATACCATTCTGGGTAAAGTTAGCGCGGCAAGGGCGTTAAGTGTGCTGCGGGGTTTGGCGGGCAGTACGTTGTTTCAGGCCGAAGGCAATCCTGATGCCGTCCAGGTGATGGGTTTGTTGGAAGCCAGCGGTCATGAATTTGATCACCTCTGGGTTTGTGGCATGACGAGTGACATGTGGCCACAGTCGGCACAACCTGATCCGCTATTACCGTATACGGTACAGCGCGAGCGGACAATGCCCAACAGCACGCCAGCGGTCACGCAGCGGTTCGCAGCGCGGGTGATTCAGGCCATTCTGGCGAGTTGCCCTGATCCGGTTGTGAGCTGGCCGCGGTTTCGTGATGAGGAAGAGTTGCAGCCGGCGCCGATCGCGGGCGCAACACTGGTTGCATGGGCGCCGGAGACCACTTCCCAGCCCTCATTTGCTAAGACCCTTTATGCGGCGCGGCAACTGGAAGTGATCGCCGGTGATGACGATATCCCGCCACCGGTGCCGGCTGACCAGATTGTCTATGGTGGCGCAGGCCTGCTCGCCCAACAGGCCGGCTGTCCGGCACGCGCCTTCGTTGAACGCAGGCTCGGTGCCAAAGAACTGCGGCGTGCTGTGGCAGGACTTGACCCGATGACCCGCGGTGAATTAATGCATGAGGTACTGGAGCATTGGTACCGGCAAAACCCCGAGAGCAGCACGCTGTCACAATTGTCTGCGGCGGAGCGTGCCAGTCAATTGAAAGCGGTCATTGACGAGGTACTGGCACCGCGAATTGCCCGCGCGCAGGGCGTGCTGGCCATTGTGACCGAGCAGGAAGCGGTTCGCCTGCAAGGGCTGGTGGAGCAGTTTTTCGAGCTCGAGATGTCGCGCCAACCCTTCACCGTGATTGCCACCGAACAGCCTTGCGAGGTTGAAATTGAGGGGCTCCGGCTCAAACTGCGGCTCGACCGTCTGGACCGTTTAAGCGCCGGTGATTTGCTGGTAATCGATTATAAGTCGAGCCGGATTTCCGCTAAAGGCTGGGCACCACCGCGGCCGCTCGAACCGCAATTGCCTTTGTATGCCGTGATGAATCGCGCCGATGGCATTGCGATTGCGCAGGTCTCCGGTAAGGGGGTGCGTATCGACGGATGGTCTGATGTCACCACCGGATTAAGAACCGTTAAGCCGGTCGAGAAGCTCAGGTTTGATGTGGATGATTGGGAAGGTCTCGTTGCAGCCTGGCGGGAAAGCTTTGCCACGTTGGCACAGGAATTTTTAGCGGGCGACTTCCGCGTCAATGTGGCGGATAACGCATTGGCGCGTGGCGAATTTGGTCTGGTGATCCGCACGGCAGAGCTGGCCGGCTGTGCCGATGACGAGGCCGCGGAGGGCGACGATGACGACTAAGATTCAGCATCCCGTGGATCACAAAGAGCGCGAACGAGCTTTAGACCCGCAACAGTCATTTATCGTGCAGGCCCCTGCGGGTTCCGGCAAGACGCACTTACTGATTCAGCGCTTCTTAAGGTTGCTGACCTGCGTCGATGAACCTGAGCAGATTATCGCCATCACGTTTACCGTTAAGGCGGCAGGCGAAATGCGGGAGCGGGTGCTTGAAGCCTTGGAACGGGCCCGCCAGGGCATTGCGCCCATAGCACCTCACGAAGTCTCGATGGCGAAGCTTGCGAGTGCGGCAGTGGCGCGGGACCGCGAGCGCGGCTGGGATCTGGAGCACTTTCCGGCACGGCTCAGAGTCACGACCATTGATGCGTTGAATCGTCAGCTCAGCTCTGCAGCGCCGCTGATCTCCGGCGGGCTGTCACTGAATGCGATGGCGACAGAGGCTGATCCGTTATACAGGCAGGCCGCCAACCGGTTGCTGAACTGGATGACCGAAGCGGATCCCATCGGCGATGCGGTGAAGGCCATCCTGCGGCATCTCGATAACAATGTGGATCGCTTCGAGTCGCTGGTCGCGCAGATGTTGGCGCAGCGTGAACAGTGGCTGCCCATTCTCGGTACCGGCGCACTCACTGGCGATGCCGATCAGCAGTTGCGCGCTCAGCGCCGCGAACTGGAAGCCTGTTTAGCTGAAATTATCGACCTGAAGCTCACATCGCTGGAGCCGCTGTTGCCACTGGCCATCAAGCAAGAACTGGTTAAACTCATGGCGTTTTCTGTCGAAGAGTTGACGGGCAGCAAGTACAGCCAGATTGCACCGCATTGGGCCGGTCTCGACGCATTTCCCGCACCCGCAGCTGACGCGCTGGTGCTCTGGCAGGAACTCACTAACCTCTTCCTCACCCAACAGGATGAGTGGCGCAAAACCATTCGCGTTAACGAGGGCTTTCCGGCAAAGACTCCTGAGAAAGAGAGGATGCTGACTGTTCTTGCTGACCTCGTTGCTGCTGATACTAATGGTGATCTACTGACCACCTTGGTTGCAGTTAGAAGCCTGCCGCCTGCGGCAATTGATGAGCAGCAATGGCAGGTGCTCGGTCATCTCCTGGTAGTGCTGCCGCTCGCAGTTATTGAACTGCGCACTGTGTTTCGTGAGCAAGGCGAAGCTGATTTCTCAGAGGTTGCTATCGAAGCGCGCACGGCACTTGGGCGAAGCGATCAGCCCAGCGATCTGGCGTTAGCGATGGATTGCAAGTTGCAACACATCCTGCTTGATGAGTTTCAGGACACCTCGGTTTCGCAATACGATTTATTAAAACTACTGATTCGGGGTTGGGTGCCGGGCGATGGTCGCAGTCTCTTTTTAGTGGGCGATCCGATGCAATCGATTTATCGGTTTCGCCAGGCTGAAGTGTCTAACTTTCTTGAAGTGGCCGCGCAGGGCATACACACCGGCGAGGGCTATTGGTTTAAGCCCGAGCCGCTCAGGCTGCGAGCTAATTTCCGCTCTGCGCCGACGGTGGTTGATTGGGTCAACAAGGCGTTCGTGCGAATCTTGCCGGAGCACAACGATGTGCTTACCGGAGCGGTAAAATTCTCTGCCAGTGTTGCGAATAAACCTACGGATGCCGACAGTGGCATTCATTGGAATGTCTTAAGCGACAACTCATTGGAGGTTGAGGCCGAACAGATCGCACAGCTTGTCGGCGAACTGTTGCAGAGCCCGGATACGGCAGGAGAGTCGATCGGTATTTTGGTTCGCAGCCGCCGCCATGCAGCCGGTGTAGCCAATCTGCTGCGCAGTCGCGGCATCGAGTTTGCCGGTAAAGATCTCGAGCACATGGCTGATATTCCGCTGGTGCAGGACTTGCTAGCGCTCACCCGCGCGTTGTTGCACCCGGCAGACCGCTTAGCCTGGACCGCCTTATTGCGGGCACCCTGGTGTGGTCTGTTGCTGGAAGACCTGCACGCGCTGCTGGCAGCCGATCGCAAAGCGCCGGTTTGGGAGCTGCTAATCGCGGACGATATTGCGGCTACCTTATCGCCCGACGCCTGCCTTAGGGTGAATAATTTGGTCGCGGCATTAACAGCCGGCTTTAGCCGTCGCGGGCGCCTGCCCTTATGCGATTGGGTCGAAGGCGTCTGGCTCAGCTTGGGCGGCCCGGCCTGCGCCCGTGAAGAAAATGAGCTGCTGGCCGCCGACGCTTATTTCCGGTTTCTCGAAGCGGAGACCGATTCGGATGATATTGCAGACACCGCTGAACTGTTAAGTAAACTCGAAGCAAAACCCGTTAGTTTTTCGAACCCCGATGCACTGGTGCAAATCATGACCGTGCACAAAGCGAAAGGCCTTGAGTTCGATTCGGTCATTTTGCCCAGCCTTGGTCGCAGCACACGGCGCAGCGATAAGCCGGTGCTGGCGTGGAAGCATGTCATCAGGCCCTCCGGCGATACGGGCCTGTTGCTCGCACCTGTGGAACAGTATGGCGCGGGCGCTGATCCCCTGTTTGGTTTTATTGGCCAGATTGATGCGGCGCAAGAGGAGGCCGAGCGTGCACGCTTGCTGTATGTGGCCGTCACCCGCGCCCGCAAGCGACTCTATCCATTCGTCGTTTTAAAACAGGATAAGAACGAGCAGATCGCGGGTCCGGCTAAGAACTCATTGGCTTATTGCATGCTGGGTATCATCAGAGATGAGTTACCGCTGCCCGCCGCTCTGACCGACATGCCCGAGGATACATCCGGCATGTGGTTGCAGCCTGACCTGCGACGCTTTGTGCCAGGCTGGCAGGCGCCAGAACCGGAGGCCGCCGTAGCGCCGGCGCTACAGCATGTGATTCATGTGCCGGACGAACCGGTGATCTTTGATTGGGCCAGTCCGTTGGCCCGGGTCGTGGGTACTGTGGTGCATAAATATCTTGAGCAGATGGCCACTGACGGCGTGGACAATGTGCATTACTCACCCGAGGTCTGCTCGGCGCTATTGGCCGAGCAGGGCGTTACTGAAACGGAACTGGAGCAGGGCGTTGAACGCGTAACAGCAGCGTTGAGTAATGCCAGGGAAGATAGTAAGGCGCGTTGGCTCCTGTCTGCAGAGCATGTGAGCGCTGCCAGTGAGTTGGCCATTACGCTAAGTGAGAATGGCGTAACCACCCGCAAGGTTCTTGACCGGACATTCGTTACTCCCGACGGCGAGCGTTGGATTGTTGATTACAAAACCAGCGTTCATCGAGGCAGCAATACTGAGGCGTTTGTTGACAACGAAGTGTTGCGTTATCGCGACCAGCTGGAAGGTTACCGCACAGCGATGCTGGCGTTGTACCCGACAGAGTCCGCCAAGGTCCGTTTGGGTTTGTACTTCCCCGGGCTTAATGTGTTCCGTGAAGTCGTCTAGAAGTTACTGTTCAGTTTTAGGTTGTGAACGCCACTATTGTCGGCGGGTGCCATAAACTGCAGTCCTTGCGTTAGCGCCGGAGCCGCACTTGTTTCAGGCGTGATTTTGACATCCAACAGGTACTGATTCGGCGGCAACAAAGTGATCGTGCCATCGAGATCAAGCGGCCCGCCAGTGTCGATGACGGTGCCGACCAAAGGGTTTTCCTCTGAGACCGATTCATTGCTGAAAATGACGCTGTAATCGCCCACTAGTGCGGCTGTATCGCTGCCCGGCTGCGGTGCCGTTAAGCCTCTGACGTTGAGTTCTGCTAGCAACGTGGTCGGCCAGTTATCGGCCAATGTGGCTTTCTCAATAACCAGACTCATCTGTCCGGCAACAGACAGTGGCATGCCGCTGCTCAGTTCATCGAGACTGCCGAAGATACTGGCATTACTGATGCCGAGAGCACCAGTAATGCCTGCCCGGAGATCGCCTTCAAATTCGCCGCCAGCCCAACTGGTGACAACGTGAAGTTCAAGTCCGCCCGAAAGCAACGCGGCAGGCTTTAATTTCCAGCGGGTTGCATTAAGCGTAAAGCCATCGATCGAGACGCGTTCGGCGCTGCCGTTCCAGATGCTGCCGCCAATACCGGTGATGCCAACATTATCGCCGGGAACGGCTAGCATGACTAAATAGGCTGGGGCCAACGCCGGGAGAAAGACTAAAAAGGCAATCCCGCCGACCAGCAGTAGGCGCGTTTTATGAGGCAATTCTTTAAGTCGGTCCCACATAATTTATGCGCCAGAACGTTCGAGCACAATAGAGCAGTTGACTCGACCGGGCGGCCCGGCCAAATCGATGCTAGCGGATGTGGTTTCTAAGCCGTAGCCCGTTTTAATTTCGGCAAGCCAGGTCACCAGATCATCAAAAGGGGCATTTTCGAAGCGCAACCGCACAGTGTTATTGCCGTCCGGTTGATTGCGTTTCAGGTACTGGCTTAGTCCGCGCAATCGGGCGGTGCGATCAATCACAATAACAATAGACTGATCAAGCCCCTGAACCGCTGAGCCGCTCGGTGTATTGCGGCGACTGGCAGCACCTTGTTGCAGTTCTGCCAACAACATGGCTTTCTCGGCAACGCGTTGGGTGAGGTTGGCTTTGGCGGTATAAAGCGGATTCAGAATGAGCAGCCAAACTAATGCCCCGGCCACAAACAAAGCAGCGACCGCTACCATGACCCTCTCGCGGGGCGTCATGCGGCGCACCCAGGCGTTAAAAGAGTTCTTTAATTCAACACTGTTCATGTGCCGGCCACCCGCACCTGCATGCGGCCTTTGATGACGTCGTCGGCCGGATTTGCCGACTGAATGTCAGCGACAAACTGGCCGCTGTCATTAATTGACTGCCGGAGTGTGTCGATGTTTTGTACGGCAGGCGCCTCTAAGCGCAGATCAATGATACCCGCACGGAAATTGAGGGCATCCACTTTTATGTCGCTACTGCTGTCAAGTGCATTAGCCAGAACGACCAGCGCTTGCACAAAATCGGGCCCGCTGCTGCCACTGCCAGCCGTGCCCGATTGCAGGCGACTTTGCAGTTGCCCCCAAGGGTCAGCCGCACCCGCCGCGGAGGGAAACGTATTGGTCAGAGTTTCGCTGGCAGCGGCGTTGAGTCGGGATTCCTGCCGACTCAACTGAAACACAGAGAGTGCATCGGCGGCAACGCTCAACAGACACACGGCAACAAGCAAGCCTGCGGCGACTCGCCAGAACGGCCACCATGAAAACATGTCGGCACGCACCGCAAAGCCACCTTGCAGCAGGTTGATGCCGGGTTTGGTAACAATGCCGCTCGCCAGTTTACCGATACCGCCGTTGCCAATAATCTTGATATCCAGCGATGGCACCCGACCACGCAACTCATCCCAAATAGCCGCATAACTTGTGTTGGCTTCAGCGGTGCAATAGACAAGAACATGACTTTGATGATTATCGCCGGAGTCGGCCTGCGCCGGAAATTTGAGTTGCAGCAGCGTTTCAAGTTCTTCCGGATCGGCAACACTGCTGCCACCATCGGGCTCGCGAACAATGAGTTCACCTGCATTCAGCCAAAGCACAGTTGTTGCGGGCACGGGGCTAACGGCATCGCTTTCCGCATAGACGGCAGCGGGGTACAAACCGGCCGCATTCAACTCTAGCAGCGCGTTTTCTAACTGCTCAGCTTCGATAACCGCAACCGGCAGCAGCCCATCGGGATTGCGTTCACCGATAGCAAAGTGGAGCGTCTCGACATCCTGCGCCAACTGTTCTTCCAGCGCGAAGGGCAGCGCCTGAAGTATTTTACTGTTGCCTTTTAGCGGTATATTGGAATGCAGCCGCAATACCGTAGAGGATGGCAGAAGCACAGTGATGGAGCGGCCCTCAGCTTGTGCGGCAGCAGACTCGAGGGGGCCTTCGCCAACCTCGGTCGTGACAGCACCCATAGCGTCGACAGCGATCCAGCTGACACCCTCAGCAGTATCGGCGGGCAGTTTTATGACAAGTGTTTCAGTCATGGAAAACCATACTCTGTAGCGCGACTCTATAAATAATGACGGATGGAGAACCAGACAACTAGTCCACCCCAAAGTAACGAATTCTCGGCACCACTACGCCGACCTTGCCGTCTCTATCTAACAGACTGTACATAGAGTAGCGGAAACTGCCAATCGATATCCGTGCAGTTGCACCAAAACACTCTGAGTTCCAAGAAAGGTAATTGCCTGCAATCAGATTGGGATCGACAACCGCGGCGAAAGCCGTTAAATCCGTATACCCCTTAAGGTCCTCGCGCTCAGCAATCCATTGGTCAACATTGCTTGCAGAAATATTCGGGTCAAGTATCAGTAACACCTGTTCGCTGGCTGTGTTGATATTCACCGGCGTGAATGCGCCACCACCACACCAGCCCGCGGGCAGCGCAGCGATATAGGGTTCAAGCGCACGATAGGTCTCGAGGTCGAAACCCTCGATGGCCAGCAATTCGCTGGTCGAGGTCAGGTAACGGTTCGCCGCTCGGTAAGGCGGTATTCGTGAGGTGTAGGTATCATCTTCAGCACCTGCCGCACAGCAGACCTCCTGATCCGGATCTATCCAGTCTATGACGCCATCAGCCAATTGCACGTCCAGACCAAGAGATTCGAGCAGGCGAGTGAATTGGTCGAGTGCGGTTTGATCAACCTGACCATTGCTATAGATGTTGTTGATATTTAGGCGACCTTGAAGGTCCTCGATGCTCCCAACCAGAACGCCATCATCGAATTCGTTGACCAGTGGTTCGTCTTTTTTAAGCCACCATTTCTCAAGGTGATCAGGATCTTCAATGGCCTCACGATCATCGATCATTATACTTATGGCGATGCTCTCTGCACCCAGAGCATAGGCACGCGCCTGCTCCTGAACCAGCATGCTTTCTGTGCGGCGCATCTGTAGGTATTGGTCCCAGACCATGTTGCTGGCGATGAGCGTGGCAAGCGTTACGATAAGAATGGCGGTGATCAATGCCACGCCGCGTTGTTTGCGGCGCAAGGTTAGCGCTCTCATCCGGCCACCTCGATCAGACGCTGCAGCTTACCGGTGTTCTTGAGTGTTAGATTTATGCGCACGGCACGGGGCCACAGTTCTGTTGCTCCACCGGGCTGGACCGGTGGCCACTGGGCCTGCCATTGATCGCTATAATCCAGATACTCGAACTCAAGTTCGGTAACGCCTTCCATCAGTTCGAGCGCGACCGGCTCGTTAGCCAGCGTCCGGTCGAGCACCGGCCAGTGTTCGCGAATTAACGTTTCTTCATCCAAGCGGTATTGCACCCGCTGAATCGTACTGCGCGGCAACCCGGCCGGGTTGCGCCAGCCTTCCCGACTAAACCGGATGATGTAGTTATCCTGACCATCAGCAATAAGCGCAGGCTCATCGCCGCGACCGAGTTCATCGCGGACGCTACGGGGGTGCAGTGCGTAGAGATCGGTCGTTAGGAATCGCATCGTTCCCTGCAGATCATTCAGTTCGCCGAGGCTCCGCTTTGCCGCTGCGCTTTGGTCGATGACAGCATTCAGACCGCCGGTTGCAGCAAGCCCGATAATCGCAAAGATTGCCATGGCGACCAGCAGCTCAAGCAGCGTGAAACCCCACTGGCGGTTCATTGCGTAATTCCGGCGGGAATCTCGTCTTGGCTTATTCCGGCACCGGGCATGACCGGGCCTGCAGTGCGATCCATAGCAACACCGCGAAAACCTGAGGCTGTTGCAACAATAGAATCTGGGCTATCTGCCACAAACACCGCCACATCAATACGCCGTATATTGTCTGCCGAGGTTTCCGAGACGTTGACACGATAGCCCCATTGAATACCACCCATTTCAATGTCGTCGTTGGTCTCCCGCACCTCAGGGTATTCGGCTTGGAGACGGATTTCGGTGATGCGGTCAACAGCCACCCAGGTGGCCAGGGTCTTCTGTTGCAGGTAGATGCTGGATGACAGCATTTGATTGACCTGCATAAAAACCGCACTGAGTCCCAGCGCGACGATCGCCATAGCAACCAGTACCTCGATCAGCGTAAACCCGGTTTGCCGGGACCCCTTAATACTCATTACCGATCGCTGTGACGATGGCTTTGCCATCGGCGGTGATATCCAGTTGATAACCACCGTCGTCGAACTCTGGCAGGAACCTGACAGTGAACGGCGTCACCTCGCCACTGGAAAGAATAAAAATTTGCGGTTCGTAGTCATTATTTCCGGGGTCATTTCTGCGCTCATTTCGGGAGTTATTCCGGCGCTCATTGCGTGGGCGATCACGGACATTGTTCGGTGGGTCTGTGAGCACGATCTCCCGATCTTCAATAATGAGGTCAAGCGTAATACCGTCTTCAAGTGTCCGCGCCAGAAACATGTCATCGTCTGACAGCTGCTCCCAGATGCCTTCAAGTGGTCTAAAAACAGAAAACTCATACTGGCCCCGGTAGAAGCGCAGCCCCATCTCCTGACCATGGATCATGGCTTCATCAGCGGCGAGTTGCACCAGTGCGGAAAGCCGCTGCGAATGCCTTTCAGGTCGGTTATCCCGCGTATCAATATTGATGGCGGCAATTGAGACGAGAATGCCGATGATGACAATCACCACCAGCAGTTCAAGCAGTGTAAAGCCGCGCTGTTTAAGCGATTGTTGGGGCAGGCGGGGGTTATTGGAATTCAGCATGCCTGGCATGTGTCGCTGTTAGGCTGAATACACAGCCTAATTGTCGAGGTTCCAGTTGCCGATATCAGCATCTGGACCTTCGCCGCCGGGCTGTCCATCGCGGCCCAGTGAGTAGATATCGACAGACCCCTGGTTGCCCGGCTGCAAATACAGATACGGACGATTCCACGGATCCTCGGGTACACGATTTAGATAACCGTCCTCCGGCCATTTAGCGCCCGGATCACTAGGGCGGTTAACCAAAGCCTCCAGACCTTCTTCGGTGGCCGGATAGCGGAAGTTATCAAGCTTGTAGAGTTTCAGCGCACTCTCGATAGCACGGATATCCTGGCGGACAGCAACCAGCTGGGCATCATCGATCCGGCCGATCACACTGGGCGCTATTAATGCCGCGAGAATGCCAAGGATCACCACCACGACCATGATCTCAATCAACGTAAAACCACGCTGGGCTCTTGCCACATAGAACTTTAGATTGATTCTGCTGCTGCGCTGAGGTCGGTTCATGATGAGGTTGAGTCCTATACCAGTATTTGCAAGTGCGACGGGGTGCCGAGCGAGCAGTATAGCAACCGTTTGTGTCGGGCAGCAGGAAAATCCGGTATCTTGAAGCGCCTAAGTTCCCTATAATCGCGGCAGGTAGGGGCAACACACACTAAATCTTCGCGTTTTAATAGAGTGCCCGCAAGCGATGGGTCAGACGGCGCTGAGTTTGTGCGTGAAACGCTCCGGCATTCATTGGCGAGTCACAGCTTGTGGCAGGTTTTTGTGCGCGTATTTTCAGACTTCAGGACAAAGTGGAATGAGCAACCCTTTTGAACACTTTTCAGTGAGCGGCCAATTAGCGCTCGTGACAGGGGCTTCCCGTGGCATAGGTGCAGAGGTTGCCGATACACTGGGCAAGGCTGGCGCCAAAGTTATTGGCACCGCAACCAGTGAGGTAGGCGCGAAGGCGATTAGTGCGCGCTTCGCGAAACTCGGCATAGAAGGCGAAGGTATTGTCATGAATATCGCCTCTGCCGAATCTATCGATGAGGGTGTTGCGGGCATCACTAAATCACATGGCGCTATTGGGATCTTGGTTAACAACGCCGGTATCACCCGTGATAACTTGCTGATGCGGATGAAGCCTGATGAGTGGAATGAAGTGATTGAGACCAACCTCACTGGCATGTTTCATGTCTGCAAGGCTTGTCTGCGCGGCATGATGAAAGCTCGCGCCGGGCGCGTCATTAATATAGCCTCGGTCGTCGGTGTTATGGGTAATGCAGGTCAGACCAACTATGCGGCCGCTAAGGCGGGTATGATCGGCTTTAGTAAATCCATGGCCCGCGAAGTGGGTTCACGGGGAATTACTGTTAATGTGATCGCGCCCGGGTTTATTGAGACCGAGATGACAGGGGCTTTGGGCGACGAAGTTAAGGCGGCTTTGCAGGCTCAGATACCGCTGCAGCAGCTGGGTTCGCCTGCTGATATTGCCAATACAGTTTTATTTTTAGCGTCGCCGGCGGGCGGCTATATCACCGGCGAGACCATTAACGTGAACGGCGGCATGTACATGTCGTAGAATATTTGTTTCGTGCATGACCTCACGAAGTTAAGTTAAATACTTTTAAATCAAGTAGTTAGAAATACATATGATTTGGTCTGCTGCATGAGATTCTTTTTTTTGAACACAGATAGCTAATCAGGGTTTCAAGCATTGGGTGGTTGACTTAAACTACGCACGAATTTTAACCCCGGATTGGTTATTTAAATACCAACGACAGTCGTTGAAGAGGACGATTCAAGCATGAGCAACATTGAAGAGCAGGTAAAGAAAATCGTAGCTGAGCAACTCGGCGTAAAAGAAGAAGAGATCAAGCTGGAATCTTCTTTCGTAGATGATCTGGGGGCAGACTCTCTGGATACTGTTGAATTGGTTATGGCCTTGGAAGAGGAATTCGAAACTGAAATTCCTGACGAAGATGCTGAAAAGATCACGACTGTACAGCAGGCGATTGATCACATTACTGCCAACAAAGCTTAAGACTGCAACAAACAAAGCGCTGCATCTGCAGCGTTTTGTTTTATTGCCGGAAGACTTAAATATGACTATGCGGCGAGTTGTCGTAACGGGTTGTGGAGTAATCTCATCCGTTGGAAACGACGTTAAAACGGCGTGGGATAACGTGCTTAACGGCCGTAGCGGAATTGGTATGATTCCGGCAGAAGTCCTCGATGTCACTAATTTCTCAACGAAGTTTGGTGGCTATATTCGTGACTTTGATATTGAGCAATATATGCCTGCCAAAGATGCCCGTAAACTCGATGAGTTTATGCATTTTGGTATTGCGGCTTCCAATGATGCTATTGCTGATTCGGGACTGGTCGTTACCGAAGCAAATGCAGACCGTATAGGCGTTGCGATGGGTTCGGGTATTGGCGGCTTAGGCACCATTGAAGCCAACTACGAAAAGTACATGAACGGCGGCCCGCGTAAAATTTCGCCGTTCTTCGTCCCCGGTAGCATTATCAATATGATCTCTGGTCAAGTCTCCATGATGCACAACATGCGGGGGCCAAACATCGCTTTGGTGACTGCCTGTACCACATCAACGCATGCGTTGGGCGTAGCCGCCCGGACCATTGCGTGGGGTGATGCCGATGTCATGATTGCCGGTGGTGCAGAGCACGCTATTACGCCTTTGGGTCTCGGTGGCTTTGCCAGTTCGCGTGCACTTTCGGGTCGCAACGATGATCCGCAGGCTGCGAGCCGTCCTTGGGATGATGCACGCGATGGTTTCGTCTTAAGCGATGGCGCGGCAACTCTGGTTCTTGAAGAGTACGAATTTGCAAAAGCCCGCGGCGCCAACATTATTGCCGAACTGGTTGGTTTTGGTATGAGCGGTGACGCCCATCACATGACCGCACCTCCGGAAGATGGCAATGGCGGTATGCGCAGTATGCAGGCAGCCATTAAGGATGCGGGGCTTAATCCGGAAGACATTGATTACATTAACGCGCACGGCACATCTACGCCGCTTGGCGATCTCGCCGAAACCAAAGCGATTAAAACGTTGTTTGGTGATCATGCCTATAAATTGGCCGTCAGTTCGACCAAGTCGATGACGGGTCATATGCTTGGTGCCGCGGGCGCCATTGAAGCTTTGTTTAGTGTGCTGGCGATCCGCGATCAGGTATTGCCACCCACCATTAATCTTGAAAACCCCAGTGAGGGGTGCGATCTGGACTATGTGCCCGGTAGCGCACGGCAGATGAACGTGCGGGCTGTAGTCAGCAACTCGTTTGGTTTTGGCGGCACTAACGGCAGTTTGGTCTTTAAGCGCCTCGACGATTAATCCGTTGTTGATAACGGCAGACATTCGATCTGCCGTTATTTTTTGCCTCAACGTTAGGGTTCCAATCTTCTTCGCGGCTTTCTGAAAAGGGCTTGTTGCAACCGATGTCCAGTGTGTCGCAATCTTGTTCCTACACACAGCAGCTGTCAGCAGCGCCTGACTTTTTGGTTCTGCACGCGGCCGCTCCCGGTACCTATCCTTTTCTGCTGCAGAGTGCCGCTCAAGGCACCGAACAGGGTCGTTACGACATTCTGTTTGCCTATCCCGGTGAGACGTTGTGTTTGTCGGGGGACCATTGTCTGACGGGTCCCTGTGCTGGTGGAGCGATCGGTTTTCTTGAGGCATTAGCGCTCTGGTATGCGACAGAAGCCTCTGCCGCTCCTTCGGAACCGAAAAATACACTGCCGTTTGCCGGCGGCTGGTTTTTGTATCTCGGGTACGAACTGGCCGGTGAGCTCGAACCTGGCCTAGAACTGCCCGGCAATCCTGATCAGCCCGTTGCGCTGGCAACCCGTGTTCCTGCAGCGCTGGTTTATGACCACCAACGTCGCGAGTGCTTCGCCGTCGCTGAGACTGCAACTCTGCTTGAAACATTGCTCATCGGTTTGGACGAGGTAAAGGCTTTGCCCGATGCGCCTTCAGATCGGCTTGCACGGCAAAGTAGTGAAGAAAATCCGGCGCAATTTCTGGCGGCGGTGGAGCGGGTCAAGAAGCACATTGCGGCGGGTGATATTTATCAGGCAAACCTGTCGCGCCAATGGCATGCACCGGCGTTGGGTCAGAAAGCCTGGCAGTTATACCAGCAGCTTTGTCGTGCCAATCCTGCGCCCTTTGCCGGGTTTGCCGATTTTAGTGAGGTTGAGGGAGTGAAGCTCGACTATGCCATCGTTAGTTCGTCACCAGAGCGCCTAGTGGCAGTCCGCAATGGTCGCGTCGATACGCGGCCGATTGCCGGCACCCGGCCGCGACATAGTGCCGAGCCGATTACGGAAGCTGAATTAGCGGAGTTTCTGGGAAACCCGAAGGAACGTGCGGAGCATGTCATGCTCATCGATCTTGAGCGCAATGACCTGGGTCGTATCTGTCAGGGCGGTAGCGTCATCGTTAGTGAGTTTATGGCGATCGAGAGTTACTCGCACGTGCACCATATTGTGTCGAATGTGGTTGGTACCTTACGTGATGATGTCGATATTGCGGATATCATCCGCGCGGTGTTTCCCGGCGGCACCATTACTGGCTGCCCGAAAGTGCGCTGCATGGAAATTATTGCCCAACAGGAAGGTCGTGCCCGCGGCGCTTACACCGGCTCTATGGGCTATCTCAATCGGGACGGTAGTTGCGATCTGAATATTCTGATCCGGACCATGGTATTGCAGGCCGATCAGATTACTCTCTCGGCAGGCAGTGGCATTGTTGCAGACTCTAATCCGCAGGCCGAGCTTGATGAGACGCGGGCTAAAGCAAAAGGATTGTTGCTTGCCATTGAGTAATGAAGCCTCACGGTGTACTAGGGCCCAGTGTCCGGTCGGCAAGTTCTGCAGGTGGGGGCTTTCAGGGTATTATCTCTGCCCATGACAGAATGGCTTATCAACGGAGCACGCACCCACAGTTTGCCTGCCGACGATCGTGGGTTGGCGTATGGCGACGGGTTGTTTGAGACAATGGCCGTTCGCGACGGCGAGTTGCGGTTTGCAGCGGCGCATTTCTCACGTTTAGCTAAGGGCTGTGCACGTCTCGGTATTGCTTACCCCGGAACCGGGCTGTTGCTTGCTGAGGCGGCGGAGATAGTCACCGGATATCAGACTGCAACGCTTAAGATCATTGTGACTCGTGGCCCTGGCAAGCGCGGTTATGCAGCTGATAACTCGGTAAAACCCACCCGTCTGCTCGGCATTAGTTCTGCCGCTGTGTATCCACTCACGTACTACGCCGATGGCATCGCGCTTCGTTGGTGTACGACCATCGCAAGTCAGAACAGCAGTCTGGCGGGGCTGAAATCACTTAATCGTCTTGAGCATGTACTGGCGCGCAGTGAGTGGAGTGATACGGACACTCAGGAAGGTTTGATGTGTGATGACTCAGGCCACGTGATTAGTGGCTGCATGAGTAACCTTTTTGTCGTCAGTCAGGGTGAGTTGCTGACCCCTTCTATGGAGCACAGCGGTATTCGCGGCACGATGCGCCAGCGCGTGATCGACCTGTGGCGTAACGCCGGTGGGGTTAGCAGAGAAACGCGCCTAAGCAAAGATGCGGTGAGCGGTGCGGATGAATTATTTCTAACCAATGCATTAATCGGCTTGTGGCCCGTCAGCAGCTTGGCTGGCAACGCTTACCTTGTAGGCCCGCTGACGCGGCGGTTGATGGCTATGCTGGCAGAGGCAGGAGTCAGTGAGTGCGCCGCGGGTGACACGGTTTGATGCGCAGGTGGTTAATAAGCTCAGCGGTTCTGCTGGTGCTGCCAATTGCACTGGTCTTGGGCGTTTACCGGTCATTGTCGGCGCCGCTCAATGTGCCGGTCGAAGGGCAAGTGATTATTGTTGCACCCGGCACGAGTATGATTCGTCTGGCGGCAACGCTGGGCGCAGACAATATTGTTGCCGCGCCGACAGCCTGGGAGTGGTATGCCCGTATTTCCGGCAAGGCGGCAGAGATTCAGGCCGGCGAGTATTCGTTAACAGAGGGTATGAGCGCTCTCGAGTTGCTCGAAAACCTTTGCGATGGCCGGGTGAAACTGCATAGCCTCACCGTACTTGAGGGCTGGACGACCGCCGAGCTCTTGCTCGCGCTTCGGGGCAATGAATACATCCGGCAGACGTTGCCTGCGGCAGTGTCCGCATGGGAGCTGGTGAATGACCTGGGCGAGCGACTGGGCTTGCCTTATGCGCACGGCGAGGGATTGTTTTATCCCGATACCTATATGTTCTCAAGGGGCACTAGCGATGTAGCCTTGCTGCAGCAGGCGGCAGACCGGCAGTTTGCAGAGTTAGCAGATGCCTGGCAACAGCGCGCACCTGATGCACTGATTGCAACGCCTTACGATTTTTTAATTCTGGCATCCATCATCGAGCGTGAGACAGCGCTCGATAGCGAGCGGCCGCTGATTGCCGGAGTGTTCTTACGGCGCTTAGAGCGCCGCATGCGCCTGCAAACCGACCCGACGGTCATCTACGGTTTGGGGGAGGCGTTTAATGGCAATCTGACACGTCAGGACCTACAGGCTGATATGCCTTACAACACCTACACCCGCAGTGGGCTGCCACCAACACCCATCGCATTGCCAGCACGTGCATCGCTGCAGGCGGTTGCGCTGCCGACTAAAAGCAACACATTGTATTTTGTTGCTGTAGGCGATGACAGCGGCCGGCATGTCTTTAGCGAAACACTTGAAGCGCACAATAAGGCGGTTGCTGCGTACCTGAAGCGGTTAAGATTAAGGTCTGAACAATGACCGATTTGATGGGTGTTTGCGATTTCTTATGAGCAGTGCGGGGCAACGGTTTATTACGCTGGAAGGCATAGAAGGTGTTGGTAAGTCGACCAACATGGTTTTTATTCGCCAATGGCTTGAGGCGCGCCGGCAAACCGTCACAAGCACCCGTGAGCCGGGTGGCACCCCCGGCGCTGAAGCGATCCGACAGCTCGTACTGGACACCGGTCGCGATGAGATTCCTGATCAAAGTGAATTACTGCTGATGTTCGCCGCACGTGCCGCGCACTTGCAGAACCTGGTATTACCCGCGCTGGCCGCAGGTGATTTTGTTCTGTGCGATCGGTTTACGGATGCCAGTTATGCCTATCAGGGTTACGGCCGTGGTCTATCGCTGGACGTGATTGCAATGCTCGAGAATCTTGTGCAGGGGGAGATACGGCCCGGACTCACTATTTTATTGGATGGCAGTTTTGAATTGTCGGTTCAACGTCGCTCCGGGCGCACAGAGACAGATCGTTTTGAGCAAGAACATCTCGATTTTTTTGAACGGGTGAGAGCGGGTTATCTGGCTATTGCCGCCGCTCATCCCAAACGGGTAAAAGTGGTGAATGCCGATCAGCCACTGCTGCAGGTTCAGGCTGATATTGCGGCAATTCTGGCCAAAGTTTTTCCGGAGCTTGGATGATGCTTCTCGCCCCTAAAGAAATTCATCCGCTGCCCTGGTTGTATGAGCATCAAGCTGACTTTGCAACAGCTATTGCAGCGGATCGCTGTCCGCATGCATTGCTTATCTACGGGCCGCGCGGCACAGGGAGGCGTCAGCTTGCCCGATATCTTGCGGAGCAATTGCTTGGCAAGCCGCTGGATGGAAACGATCAAAACCCCGACTACAGGCAGATTGTGCCCGAGGCTGATATGCCGGATGCTGATATGAAGGCCTCACCAAAGCCAAAAAAGAGTATCGGCGTAGATCAGGTTCGCAGCCTAACGCAGTTCTTGCAGCTCACCAGTCATGGACATGGCTATAAAGTGGCTGCTGCATTTCCGGCAGATAAGCTCACAAACAATGCGGCCAATAGTTTTCTGAAGACACTTGAGGAACCGCCCCGCAATACCCTCATTATTCTGGTTTGCGAGCGGCTAACGAGCTTGCCAGCAACTGTGGTGAGCCGGTGTCAGCATATTCGTGTATCTTCGCCACCGGCCGCAGAGGGCATTGAGTGGTTACAGCAATACAATACCGACATGGAATGGGGTGGCTTACTTGAGTTTTGCGGTAACGCACCGCTGTTTGCCCGCGACCTTGAGCAGGCTGGCTTTGTTGATATCGCTAGGCAATATGCTAAAGACCTGAACGCGCTTCAGCAGCGCCGTGCCGACCCGGTGACTATTGCTAGGCAATGGGCAAAAACAGATCTAACACTTTGTTTTAGATGGCTTTATGCACAGGCAGCCAAGATTATGCGGCAGGCTGCAGACGGTGGTAGTGCGAACCAGTCGACAGAAGCCTGCTACGCGTATCTGCGAGAATTAGATGCACTGAAGCGTCTGCAAAACGGTGGTCTCAATATGGATTTGAACCTCGCCCGATTGTTGCTGGCGTGGTACGGTGGATTTAACGGTTTACGCTAGCATTTGCAGTGTTTTTTATACTTTTTAGATAGGTTAATTCGATGTCCAAGCCCGGTATGCTTACGCTGACAATCAAAGATAAGAGTGCGTTGTATCTTGCGTATATGCCATTTGTAAAAAATGGTGGCTTATTTATTCCAACCGGTAGTGAGTATCAATTAGGCGATGAGGTTTTCATGCTGCTTAACCTCATGGGTGAGGAAGAAAGACTGCCCGTTGCGGGTAAGGTCATCTGGCTAACACCTAAAGGTGCGCAGGGTAAAAGGGCTTCCGGTATTGGCGTTCAGTTTAGTGACCATGATGAAGGTTCAACTAAGCACAAGATCGAAAATCATCTGCAAGGCGCTTTGGGCGGCGATAAACCCACGCACACTATGTAGTTTGCGAGGGCCTGCCTCTTGAGACTTGCCCCGACGAGCTTACTGCGTGCGTTATCCGGCTAGCAACAAACTCGTAACGTCTACTTCTCAGCGTTTTTAATTCCGTCTTCCAGCACACAGGCATTAAAACCCTTTTCCGATAGAATAAATGTCGCGGCAGAGCTGCGCCGGCCCGTGTCGCAGTACACCACATAGCGGGTCTCAGGATCGAGCGTGCTCAGCTTCAGACGGATAAAGTACAGCGGGATATTTATCGCCTCAGACTCATGCGACTCGCTGAACTCGCTAGGCAAGCGCACATCCAGCCACTGTCCGCCTTCTGACACGATCTCATGTGCGCCCTTATAGTCGACTTTGTCGATAGTGGGCTCTTTCAGCAAATCGTGAAAATCATCTTTACTGAGTCGCATGACCGAGCCTTCGGTCAGCATAGAGACAGTGGCGTTGCGTTTATTGCTGGAAATAAGCGCTTCCTCGCCAAACGTATCGCCGACGTTCAGTTCTGCAAGACGTATGCCGTCGCGATTAAGCGGAGTCTCACGCGTTACTGCACATTGACCGGCCGTAAGCACATAAAAGAAATCACCTTCATCACCCTGATGGATAATGATGTCGCCAGCCGAGTAAACGATCTGCTGCATCCGCATAAAGATCGCCTGGATGTTCGATGGCGGAATTTTTTGAAACGCGCGGGTCTGGAGCAGCACGATCATCCACTGATCTTTGCTGAATCCCCCATCGATCGTGCCAAGATCAGAGACTTCATAGGTGCCCGTCTGATCCCAGGTGAGCATCACATCCAATAAATCGGCGTCTAACGAAATGTACTCGACTGGTGTTGCTGCAGTGACAGTATGTTGGCGGGGCAGGGCTTCTGAGATAGGCCGGCGGGCGGCATCGCTGTTGTGCTCGATAACCTCTGCACTGCCATCAGCAGCCGTCAGCACAACGCTGCCGGAGACCAAGTAGATAAGTCTCTGGTCGTCGCTATCACCCTGTTTCAAAATGATCCGGCCCTGATCCAATGCGGAAATCTGTGTTTTCCGGAAGAGTGCGTCAAGGTTCTGCCGCTTTAGCGAATCGAGCGGTATGAATCGCTTAAGCAACTGAGTGGTTAATTGTGTTCCCATAAGTAGTAGCTACTAATCCATGTCAAGAAATGAGACTGACTAACGGTGAGTATAGAAACTCGCCGAGCAATCATTCTAATGGCACAGGCGAGTATGTGAAAGGAGCGCGGTGTTACGGTTTGATGAAAGCGACTCTTAATTCTGAAAAGCCTGGATGATTCCAGCCCTCTGATGCAGCAAACCGTTCGCCATAGGTGAGTCGTAGGCGTTCCAGTTCAGCGGTGATTACAGACAGCCCCATATGTTGGGCATAATGCAGAGGGCCGCCGCGAAATGGCGCAAAACCGGTACCAAAGATGACTCCGGCATCAACTTCATCAACGCTGCTGGCCACCCCTTCATGCAAACAGTCCGCACTCTCATTGAGTAAGGCGTAAACCAGCCTTGCCTGCAGTTCAGGATCTTTCGCTGCCGATGTCGTAGCATCGCGCAACGTTTTACCGTCTGCATAGCGATAGAAACCCTGACCTGATTTGCGCCCGAGCAAGCCATCAGCCACCATTTCCTGCAGCTTTTTAGGTACCTCGCGACCAGTAATGGCCGCAAGACCTTCGGCAACGTGCAAACCTATATCTAGCCCCACCGAATCGGCGAGCTCGATGGGCCCCATGGGCATGCCGAAGTTGCGAGCCGCTTTATCGATATCCTCCGGAGAGAACCCGTCGACTGTTAGGCGCATGGCTTCATCAAGGTAGGGGCCGAGCACCCGATTGACTAAAAAGCCGGGTGAGCTTTTGCAGATGAGCGGCAGTTTGCCAATTTGCCGCGCGAAACCGACCGCAGCGATGACCGAGTTCTCCGCTACTGTGGCGTGACGAATCACTTCAATGAGCGGCATCTTAGCGACAGGATTAAAGAAATGCAGGCCTACAAGTCGGGCAGGATTATGCAGCGCTGCCGCAATATGCTCTAACGGTATGCTCGACGTATTACTGGTGAGCAGTGCATCGGAGCGCATCTCTGCTTCGAGTTTCTTCAGCAGTTCCTGCTTAGCTTCAAGGTTTTCAAAAATAGCTTCCACAATAACGTCGGCATTCGCAACCCCGTTACCTGCAACGTCGCTTTGCAAACGCCCCAGAGCCTCGGCGACCAGCGCCGGTGCACGCAGACGTTTCACAAAGAGCGCTTCAGCCCGCTTCAGCGCTGGCTGTATGTATTTTTCTTCACGATCCTGCAAGGTGACCGAGCACCCGCGCAGTGCGCACCAGGCGGCTATGTCGCCGCCCATGACGCCCGCGCCGACCACGTGAACTCTGTCGGCGGCTGCCACCTCAGCAATCGGCTCACGTTTCAGGCCATCCTGCAGAAAGAAGACCCGCACAAGATTCTTCGAGGTTTGAGTAAAGAGCAGATCAGCAAATGATTCAGCTTCGGCAGCGTAGGCTGTGGCGGGATCAGCGCCATAGCGTTGCCACAAATCAATAATGGCGTAAGGGGCAGGGTATTGGTCCGGTTTTGCTTTAGCGGCCACTTGCTGCCGCAACACACGGGCGAACAGCGGGCGCAAAATGCCGCGGCCTAACAGACGATCCAACAAAGGTGCCTGCTTGCGTGCAGGTTGTTGTTGCAGGAGTGTCTCTGCAGCAGCGCGGAGTTCGGCGGCGGGCACCACACTATCGATTAAACCGCGCTTTAGCACCTCTGCGGGCGATAGGCTGCGCCCACTTAGCATAAGATCCATGCCAGCACGCACGCCGATCAAATGCATTAGCCGCACGGTTCCGCCAAGCCCGGGGTGCAAGCCGAGCTGAACTTCGGGAAGGCCAACACTGCGATCCGGCGATTCCTGCATGACCCGATAACGGCAACATAGCGCCAACTCGAGACCACCCCCCAGTGTTGCGCCTTTAAGCAAAGCGACAGTGGGGCAGGGTAGCTGAGCGAAGCGGGCAAAAACTGCATGACCGCGATTGATCAACGTCACTGCAGCGGCCCGGTCTGTGAGCTTAGGAAACTCATTGATATCGGCGCCGGCGACAAAACTATCGGCCTTGCCCGATTGCAGCAGCAGGCCTTTGGGCACGTCCTTCTCCAGACCTTCAAGCACTGTTTCCAATGCTTCCAGCGCCGGCGTCGACAGCGTATTGGCACTCGCATCGGGCACATCGAACGTGAGTGTTCCGATGCCTGCCTCATTTCGTTCCAGCGTCCAGTAGGTGTTGGCGGCCATGCGGTTCTTGCTCCTTAAGTAGGGGTCGGTACTATGACATCAAAATCGCAAATAAGCGGCAGATGATCGGACAGTGCGGTTGCCGGAATCGAAAAGCCGGTCACATTAATGCCTTCGCTATAGAGAATAAAATCAAGCTCTAAACGAGGCTTGCTACTCGGGTATGAGGGTAACTTTTCTGTATTCGCACTCTTCAGACCAGCGGCTTTGCAAAATAGAAAGATCTCGTCTTCGCCCCAGAATGCATTGAAGTCGCCGGCAATGATGACGGGTTTGCTGGACTTCTCGACCAGCTGGTAGAGGCGACGCAACTGAAACTGACGATGCCTATATTTTAACGAGAGATGCACTAGAAATACCGCCACATCATCGAGCTCAAGTTCAATAATGAGTCGCTTAATACCCGTATCAAAGTAGTGGAACCGTTCGCCATGGACCCGTGGGCCTGCTAGAAAGGCGTTCGCTTGCTTGCGCAGAATCGGCAACACCTGATTCGCCGATGATTCGCCGTACTTACACTCATAACAGGAGTAATGCCCGAGTTCGGCGGCAATGAACTCGGCTTGATTCACCCGGCCGCTGCGCAACGAACCGGTATCAACCTCAATAAGGCCAACAATATCCGGATCCTGCTGCTTAATAAACCGGGTGATATGACCGAGCGCATCTGAGTCGCCAAATAGATACCGGGCGCCCGGCACCGGTAAACTGCCCGCGGCGCCGAATCCCACGGCATATCGAATGTTGTAGAGCATTAATCGCATCGAGTTCACAGTTTAATGTTTGCGTACTTGGTCTGTTAGCCGATTTTGCGTTAAATAAGGTTTGTTACCATAATTTCTGACTCCTAAAAGGACTCGGAGGCACGCAAATGACCAGCAAAGCCCCTATCAGACTGTTCGTGGCACACACGTTTGCCGAGCATGAAGACTTCTATAAGGTTATTGAGTACGTCGAAACCAAAGAAAGTTTCATGTATGTCAATACAGCAAGCGTGGCAAAGCCCGCGGTCTCAAGTCAGGATGCGCTGCAGGATGAGTTGTGCAAGCAGATCGCGTTGGCAGAGGTGATCATTGTGCCGGTCAATATCTACAAGTCGAACCCCGAACTGATCGACTATCAACTTCGTGTTGCCGGGAACTTCGGCACCAAGGTCATGGGTTTGCGACCCTTCGGAGTCGATGCCGAATTACCGAAAGCGTTGCGCGATTGCTGCGCAGAGGTGGTCGAGTGGGAATCACGGCGCATGATTGCTGCGATTAAAAAGCTGGCCCGTAACGAAGAGATTCCAGCCTATGAAGTGATTGAATTTACGCTGGAATAGGCGTTCCCTGCCAGTTTGTGTCTGCTGGGTGAGCAGTTGCTCAGATTATAAGGCTGCGATATATCCATATTGCATATCACCTGTTGTTGCCGGCGACGGTCTTCAGTAAGATTCCCGCCTTCCTGCAGTGGATAGGCTCTACTGCATTTAATTTCGATACCGGAAATCACTATGTCTATCATCCAGACTGACGCACTCATTGTTGGTGCGGGCCCTTGCGGCATCTTTCAGATTTTTGAACTTGGCCTGTTGGGCGTTAAGGCCGACATTATTGACTCACTGCCCACCGTTGGTGGCCAGTGCACAGAGTTGTATCCGGACAAACCGATTTACGACATTCCCGCCGTGCCCATCTGCACGGGTCAGGAGTTAATCGACAGTCTTATGAAACAGGCCGCACCGTTTGGCGCGACCTTCCATTTGGGCGAAGAAGTGATCGAAGTGGCAAAGCAGGAAGGTTACTTCCGCGTCGTTACCAACAATGCCAAAGAGTTTCACGCGAAGACCATCTTTGTTGCCGGTGGTGTAGGTTCATTCCAGCCACGCAAGCCGCGTCTCGATGGTATTGATGAGATCGAAGACAGCAGCCTTCACTTTAAAGTAAAAAACCCGAAGATCTTTGCAGGCCAGAAACTGATCATCGCCGGCGGCGGTGATTCGGCATTGGATTGGGCATTGGCGCTTGCAGATTCTGTCGCTGAACTCACACTGGTGCATCGGCGTGACGACTACCGTGCTGCACCCGCATCGGTGGCGCAACTCAAGGCACTCGAAGCTGCAGGTAAAGTTCGTATTATAGAGAACACCAATCTGGCTGGTCTCGGCATTGCTGATGGCAAGTTGCAATCAGTGGCTCTGAAATCAAAAGCGGGCGAAGAGCAGACTCTTGAGGCCGATCATTTGCTGGTGTTTTTTGGTCTGGCCCCCAAGCTCGGACCGATCGCAGAGTGGGGCTTGACCATTGAGAAGAAAGCTATTGAAGTGGATACTTCAAATTCACAAACCAATGTTCCCGGCATTTTTGCGTTGGGTGATATCTCGACGTATCCCGGTAAGAAGAAGCTGATTCTGAGTGGCTTCCATGAAGCCGCGCTTGCCGCGTTTGCCGCTAAGGCCATCATTGAACCCGGTAAGAAGGTGCATCTGCAATACACCACCACCAGCCCCACCATGCACAAGCGCTTGGGTGTTGAAGGTGATATTCAGAAGTAACGTGCTTTAGACTGTTCGCTTGTCAGCAAGTCCAACAAGCTCGTTTGATCACCGTATCAAGCGGGCTTTTTTGTGCCGCAGCACTTTTGTTGCCGGGCGGGGCCGCAACCACTACAGTAGGTTTATTGAGCATTTCAGGAGTAGGGTATGCGCGGTGCAATAACCGGGTGGGGCAAATGCCTGCCGCCCGCCGTCTTAACCAATCAGGATATTGCCGGTTTTCTGGACACCGATGATGAGTGGATCCGCAGCCGCACCGGTATTCATGAACGGCGCGTTTCCCACGTAGGTGTTACCCAGCTTGCCGCCGTTGCCGGTGCTAGAGCCATGGCCTGTGCCGGTGTTATAGCTGATAATATTGATGCCGTCATTCTGGCGACAACAAGCCCCGAGGTATTGATTCCCAGCACGGCGTCGCGGGTACAAAAAGCACTCAACATTCCACATGCTGCGGCCTTTGATTTGAATGCCGGCTGCACCGGCTTTATGTATGCCCTCGCCAATGCCAACGGCCTTATCGCCAGCGGTGTGCATCAGCGCATTTTGCTGATTGGTGCAGAACGACTCACCTTCTATCTCGACTGGCGCGATCGCAATACGGCGGTGTTGTTTGGTGACGGTGCCGGTGCTGTGGTTCTTGAAGCAACGGATGATGGCAGCGGCGTGCTCGCATCCAGTTTGCATTGCGATGCCGAGGCCGGCGAAATTCTGATGATTCCGGATTTTGGCACGGTCATGGATATGACGAAACAGCCCGAACCCTTAACGTTGCAGTTTGATGGTCGCGAGATATTTAAACGGGCGGTAAAAGGTATGGCCGGTTGTCTGCAAGAGGCCGCCGAGCGTGCCGGAGTAAGTCTTGCCGATTGCGACCAGCTGATACCGCACCAGGCGAACCAACGGATCATTGAGTCGTTAGGTAAGCTGTTAAAGCTGTCCGAGGAGCAGGTGATGAGCAACGTCAGTTCCTACGGAAACACCTCGAGTGCCACCGTGCCCATTGCGCTCTGCGAAGCACTGGAGCAGGGCAGAGTGCAACCCGCCAATACGGTGTTTATGACCGCCTTTGGCGCCGGGCTTACGCGGGCGGCCAGTGTGCTGCGCTGGGGTGACAGAGTTGTGCCATTGGGAGCTAGCAATGCAGAGTTGCCGCCGAATGAGTCCTCGGCATTGGAGCTGATTACTCCGATGTTGCTGTATCAGCAGCGGTTTAACCCATCAGGTCCATGAAAAAGTTGTGCGGGGCGGGTTTGTCGGTTCCGGACTGAAATCTCTCGGGATATCTTGTAGCAAAAACCGATTGACGATCGGTTTTTGCTGTGTCACCTTAGGGCATCTAACTACATCGACAATATTGACGACATGAATCTTGGCGAACTCGAAAAATTAGTCCTTCAGCATATTTGGAATGCCGGCGAGGTTGACGCTAAGCAGGTGCATGCCCATTTTAGAAAAACCCGGGGCGGAACCTTAAATACCATTCAGAGCACTCTGGATCGGTTGTTTAAGAAAGGTGTATTAAGTAGAGAAAAGCAAGGCCATGCCTTTCTCTACCAGGCCGCGATTAATCGCAGCGCTTTTATAGGGCAGTTAATCAGCGACATCACCAGTGATTTCGGCTCAGAAAAAGATAATCCTTTGCTTGCCGCCTTCTCATCACTGTCTTCAGAGCTTGATAGCGACCAGTTGGACGAACTAGAGCGACTGATCGACGAAAAACGCGCGGCTGTTTATATGAGCACATCTAAATGATTGATGGATATTGGGGTTTAAGTCTTAATATTCTGTCAATTTTTTTTGTCAGCCTATGGATATCCCTTAGTCTTATTAGCGTTACAACGCCCTCCATCTCGGCGCAGCTCATTCGCTTCCATGCACAAGCAAAGCTAAGGATTTTATGGTGTCTCGTCATTCTTCCCTGGTTAATCTGTCTAGCCAGTATTTGGCTTCTTATTGTTCCTGAATTGTATTCAACCGGCCCTGCATGGCTATCGTCCGTTGTGCATTGGCATCATATTTATAATTTTGAACTATTGAGCTGGCACGGCGCATCATTGTGCGTTTTTGGCGTGATTTTTTCTAGCATCTGTTTAGTTAAATTACTCAAAGCCATTAGAGCCAATACACACCTTGATCAGCTGGATTTCTTTATCGCAAATACTGATCGTTCAGAGGGTCTTGTGGTTATCGAATCGGAAGAATGCCAGGCGTTTACCTCCGGTCTATTTAGTCCAAGGTCCTATATTACAAGTGGATTGCAGCGTCGACTCAGCACACTAGAAAAGACTGTCGTGGCAGAGCATGAGTTAGCTCATGCGAGGAGCCACGACCCATTGAAGAAGTATCTTTTTTCATTATTTGCTGCATTTTTCCGAAGATCGATTGCACAACAACTAAATGACGACTTTTCTCTGGCTCTGGAGCAAGCTGCGGATGAGTCAGTTTTAAGCACAGTTAATGATGGCGCTCTAATCTCTAAGACTTTGCTCAAGGTGTCCCGATTAGGATATCGCTGTGCAGACAAATCAGAGGAATTAATAAATTGTCAGTTTTCTGAGAATCCTCTGAGTTTGCGTATTCGTTATCTATTAAGCGATAACAAAGGTCAGTCATTTCCGCGTTTACTATGTTTCTTCTTCGCCATGACCGTAACAATGCTCAGCACTTTGTCCGTTGATGCACTTCATCACCTGCTTGAATGGCCGTTTCTTCACTAAATTGCCATTGCAATATCGACGATCTAAAGGAACGCTGATGCGATTGTTTCTATCATCTACGCAAAGTAAAAAGTCGATGACTAGGCGGATTTTGGCATGCCGTAAAAAGTTTCGTGGGATCACCGTTATCGTCATGATTCTATTTGGGCCTCTGCCAATTCTAGCTGAGGAGGCTGGTCCTGATTTGACATTGCGGGAGGCTGTTGAAAAAAGCCTGCAAAGTCACCCTGGACTAGCAGCATTTGAATACCGACTAGACAGTGCCGAGGCCTACGCGCAACAGGCTGGAATTGGTGAAAAGGCCCAAATCAACCTGATCATGGAAGATGTGCTTGGTACGGGAGCATTCAACGCGATAGATAATGCAGAATCCACACTCAGTATCAGTTGGGTTCTTCAGGGTGGCTTACTTGAGCAACGCGTCAAGTCAGCGCAGTCAATGACTAATATCGTGGCAATTGAACGCGATATACAGCGCTACGATATCGCCGCGCAAACAGCCCATGCGTTTTTAACCATACTCGCATTTCAGGAAAGATTGGCGGTAGCCGCGAAAGCACGTGAACAGGCGATGCAGATACTTAATGAAATACAAAGCCGCGTTGATGCAGGCCGGTCGCCACTGGCTGATAAACTGCAGGCCGAAGTTACCCTCGAGCGACGCGACCTTTCTATTGAAGATATTGAACACGAGTTGAAATCTGCGAAGAGGGTACTTGCATCTCAGTGGGGCAGTTCAGAGCCCTATATATTTAGTCTTGATGGAGCACTAACGTTAGATGCTGATCTAATCGATTACAGGGAACTCAAAAATGGGATCAGTAGCACTCCGGCAATGCGCTACTTTTTAACCCAGCAACGGGTCATAGATAGTGAAATTGCCTTGGCCCGTGAAGAAGTAAAGAACCGCTTTCGTTTCAGCGCCGGTGTCCGACGCTATGAGTTTACCGAAGATTATGGTGCGACCTTGGGGGTATCCGTACCTTTCGGAAGATCGACGCGCAACCAATCTCAAATTTCGGCGCTCAATGCTGAGCAAGCGGGCTTCCGCGCTGATGCCCGTGCTAAGGAAGTTGAGGTAGCCACCCAGTTGTACGTGCTTTATGAGGGTTTGAAGCATAACTATCACCTGGACGAAGCGCTCACAGTAGAAATATTGCCCCGACTGGAGCGTGCGCTTGCTGAAACCCAAAGTGCCTATGAGCTTGGAAAATACAGCTACAGAGAATGGTACGCCTTGCAGAATGAAGTGCTGGCGGTGCGTATGGAAATGATTGATGTGCGTTTACAGGCACACAGCAACCACGTAGAAATAGAGCGCCTAACAGGTTTGAGTTTAGTGCAACCGACCTCAACTCAAGCGGTAATAGACAACGCAGCCTTCAATGACAGAGAATGGAACAACAGCAGGGAAAACCAATGATTCAATCACTTCTGCGTGCTTTAAGCATGGGCTTATTGGCTTTTATTTCTCTCAGCTACTCATTTCTCAGCCTTGCGTCTGAAGCTGCAACAACCGAGCCGGAACCCGAAAAGGGTATACACGGAGGGCGCTTATTAGCTGACGGAACATTTCTAGTTGAACTCGCTATTTTTGAAACCGGCGTACCGCCTGAGTTGCGTGTATGGATCACGAACGATGGAAAGCCGGTGAACCCTGAAGCTGTTTCCCTGAGTGTAGCGCTCACCCGGTTAGGCGATGTAGTGGAAACTATCAACTTTAAACCCGTGTCAGATTTTTTACGCGGCGATAAGCTAGTGTACGAACCGCACTCGTTTTTAGTGGCGGTTATAGCAGCTTACGAGGGCAAAAAATATCAATGGCAATATGACGATGTAGAAGGCAGAACACGTATTGCAGCCGCATTGGCCAAGGTCATAAATATACAAGTCGAGACGGCGGGGGAAGCTAATTTTATCGAGACTGTTGAGGCGTTTGGCAGGTTAGCGCCACATCCCGACGCTGAACGAGAAATAAGTGCGCGCTTTGACGGCGAAATTAGCAAAGTGCACGTGAATTTAGGACAAGCCGTTAAGGCTGGCGATGACCTTATCACCATCAACAGCAATGAAAGCTTAAAGAGTTACACCATTACAGCTCCTATCAATGGTGTCATCACCAGCAGAGTCGGCAACGCCGGAGAACAAACCGGGGGTCGTAATCTATTGTCAATTGTAGACCCCTCGAAGATTATCGCCGAACTATCGGTGTTCCCCATGGATCGTCAACGTGTTGCTATAGGTGCAAAAGTCACTCTGCATATCGATGGTCGGGCAGCAGCAACGGGCCGGGTCACTACGATCGACCCACAACTCATGGAAAACCAATCGAGTATCGTCAGGGTAGAGATCGATGCTCTAACTAATTCGCTGTCGGCCGGACAGTTTGTCCGTGGCGACATCGAAGTCGCACGCTATAGCGTTCCGCTAGCGGTAAAGCGGCTTGGCTTGCAATCGTTCAGAGATTTTACCGTGGTCTACGCGAAGGTCGGCGATGAATACGAGGTTCGCATGCTGGAGCTTGGACGTGTGGCCGGTGAATGGGTCGAAGTGCTGGGCGGATTGAACCCTGGTACGGAATACGTGACAGACAAAAGTTTTATTATAAAAGCTGACATTGAAAAGTCGGGCGCGTCACACGACCACTAAGGAAGCCCCATGCTTGAGTATCTAATTCAATTCGCTATCCAGCGTCGGACCTTAGTCCTGATAGCAGTGCTGGCGATCAGCGGTCTGGGCGTATTTAATTTCACCAAACTGCCTATTGACGCTGTACCTGATATTACTAATGTACAAGTAATGATCAACACAGAGGCGCCCGGCTATACGCCAGAAGAGGTTGAGCAACGGGTCACTTTTCCAATTGAAACCGCAATGGCCGGCCTGCCTAACCTGCAATACACGCGCTCAATTTCACGCTACGGACTCTCGCAAGTCACCATTATTTTCAGTGATAACACCAACATCTACTTTGCACGTCAGTTGGTCAACGAGCGGCTTTCCAGCGCGCGATCAAATCTCCCCCGGTTGCTCGAACCGGAACTAGGTCCTATCGCAACGGGTCTGGGAGAAATATTTATGTTTACGGTGGATGCCGAACCGGGCGCAAAAAATGCGGATGGTTCCCTGGTCACGCTCACTGACTTGCGCTCTGTTCACGATTGGATTATTCGCCCACAGCTCTTAAGAGTTCCGGGAGTTGTGGAGGTGAATCCCATCGGCGGTTACAAGCGTGAGATCCTGGTAGCCATTGAACCTGAAAAGCTCCTGGCGTTCGGGTTGACCCAGCAGGACGTCATTCTGGCGATTCAGAATAACAACCAGAATCGCGGTGCTGGATTTGTCGAATACAACGGATCGCAATGGCTACTGCGTGTTCCCGGTCAAACAGAAAATCTTGATGAAATCGGCGATATTTTGATTCGCAGCGATCAGGGCTCGCCACTGCGGATCAAAGATATCGCCAATATTGAAGAGGGCAAAGAACTACGCAACGGCGCGGCCACACAAAACGGTCGGGAAGTGGTAATGAGTACCGTGTTCATGTTGGTGGGAGAAAACAGTCGCACTGTTGCCAGTGGGGTGGCGGCACGGCTGAATGACATCAAACAGGGGTTACCACCCGGCATTACCGCAACGGCTGTCTACGACCGCACAACGCTGGTGGACAAAACCTTAAAAACCGTGCAAACCAATTTGATTGAAGGCGCTCTGCTGGTCATTGTCATATTGTTCTTTTTACTGGGCAATGTTCGTGCGGCGTTATTGACGGCAGCAGTGATTCCTGTCGCCATGTTGATGACTGTTACCGGCATGGTGCAATCGGGAGTCAGTGCGAATCTGATGAGCCTCGGCGCACTTGATTTTGGCTTACTGGTCGATGGCGCTATTATCATTGTTGAGAATTGTTTGCGAAGGTTGAGTCACGCTGCTTCGCACGCTAAACCATTGGCAACAAATGAACGTTTTACTATTGTTTTTCAAGCAACGCGTGAGGTGATTCGCCCAGCATTGTTTGGTGTATTTATTATAACCGCTGTTTACTTGCCCATCTTTGCGCTAACGGGTGTGGAGGGCAAAATGTTTCATCCTATGGCGTTAACGGTAGTTATAGCTCTAGCATGTTCCATTGTCTTGTCGATTACGTTCGTTCCTGCCTGCATCGCTGTCGCATTCAAGGGGCCGGTGACTGAAAAAGACAGCGCCATTATCAAAGTGTCGCGGTCAATTTATAAGCCGTTATTGAGTATTGCGCTAAAGGCGCGCTGGACAGTGGTGCTTATAGCGCTGGTATTGGTAATAAGTTCTGCTTGGTTGGCCACGCGGCTAGGTAGTGAATTTGTGCCGAATCTGGATGAAGGTGATATAGCTATGCATGCACTGCGCATTCCAGGAACGTCACTAAGCCAGGCGGTTGAAATGCAAAGAGCATTAGAAGCAAAAATACAGGAGTTGCCAGAGGTTGAGCGGGTCTTTGCCAAGGTCGGCACGGCCGATGTTGCAACGGATGCTGTGCCGCCTAGTGTGGCTGATAACTTTATTATCCTAAAGCCCCGCAGTGAATGGCCCGATCCCAAGAAACCCAAAGCCAAAATCGTTGAGGAGCTCGCCGCATTGGTCGAGCCTATTCCGGGGAATCGCTACGAATTTTTACAGCCCATACAGATGCGTTTTAATGAATTGCTGTCTGGTGTTCGCGCCGAGTTGGCCATCAAGATATTCGGTGATGATTTTGAGGTTTTGCAGAGGCTGGGGAATGACGTTCAACAAGCCATTGGCAGTGTTGACGGTATTGTCGATATCCAGATGGAGAAGACAACAGGCTTACCCATCATGACGTTGCAACCCAAATTGAACAGGCTAGCGCAATATGGTTTGGCAGTGGGCGACTTGCAGGATCAGCTGGCTATCGCTTTGGGTGGTGAAGTTGCAGGTCAGTTCTATCAAGGCGATAGACGCATCGATATCGTGGTGCGCCTGCCAGAGGCCCGTCGAATGGATATGGACCGGTTAAAGTATCTGCCCATTCAAATGCCCGACCTGCATGCAGTGCCTTTACAGGAGCTGGCGACAATGGAGCTGGTCGAAGGCTTTAATCAGATCAATCGGGAGAATGGTAAACGCCGTGTGTTTGTTACTGCGAATGTACGCGGCAGAGACTTGGGATCGTTTGTAGCCGATGTCCAAACCAGTATTAATGGCTCTGTAGACGTGCCCGCCGGATATTGGATTGAATATGGCGGCACTTACGAGAAGCTGCAATCAGCATCGAATAGGCTAATGCTAGTAGTTCCAATAACGCTATTAATGATTGTTGGTTTGCTGGTTCTCGCACTGGGTTCGTTCAAAGATGCCATGATTATTTTTACTGGTGTACCGCTTGCACTTACAGGCGGCGTGCTGTTTTTAGTAATGCGCGATATTCCGTTTTCGATTTCCGCGGCGGTGGGCTTCATTGCTTTGTCGGGTATCGCCATTCTCAATGGTTTGGTTATGGTGTCTTTCATTCGCGACTTGATTCAAGATGGCTTCACTGTTGAAAATGCCATCGTTGAGGGTGCGCTGACGCGGCTACGCCCTGTGCTGACCACCGCACTGGTTGCATCATTAGGTTTTGTGCCAATGGCGCTAAACACCGGCATTGGTTCAGAAGTACAGCGCCCACTAGCTACGGTAGTCATTGGGGGCGTCATTTCATCGACCCTTCTGACTCTCTTTGTGTTGCCGGTACTATATCGCCTAGCGCATAGGGACAGATTGAATACCCATCAGACTTCGACGTGATTAAGCAAACTTGAATAGGGTATTGGCGGCTTATATACCTCTTTGGTGACATCACTGAAAGCAGGTCGATTACAGTTTGTCGGCTTGCTGTGCTTAACTAGCGGTATTTGGTCGCTGCTATTAGCAGTGTCTTAAACAGTGGACAGTGCCGGATTTTTCGTGCGTCGGTTTGGCATGGGCTCTTGCAGTCATTCGTTCAGAGGTCATGAATACGCTGGGTGTCATCTTTATAGGAGTTGGAGCGTGGGTTACAGGCAGCGAATCGTTTGGGCTAATATTGATAAATCGGGGCAAGGCGTAGAGATCGGTGCGGCACATAATCCGACAGTATCGTTAGCGGATGGATTTAATGTTGAAGTGATCGACCATGCTGATCAGTCGGAACTGATTGATAAGTATCAAGGGCATGATAACGTCGCGGCGAATAAGATAGGCAAGGTAGATTACATTTGGCACGGCGAGTCATACGCGGAACTCACCGGCAAACCGGGGCATTACAGTTGGGTTGTTGCCTCTCATGTCATTGAACACACCCCCGATCTGATCGGCTTTCTGAATGAGTGCGACAGCCTCTTAAATGAGCATGGCACCTTGGTCTTGGTGATACCGGATAAACGCTATTGTTTCGATGTGTTCAGGCCATTAACCGGCATCGGTGGCATTGTCGATGCACATGTAAGCGGTCGAACTATTCACACGCCGGGTACCGCTTTAGAAGCCGTGCTCAACAGTGTTTTTCTTAATGGTGCTGTGAGCTGGGAAGCGGGCGCTTCGGGCCAGCATAGCTTGCACGCTAGTAGTGAAAAAGCTGTCGCTGCGTTTAAGCAGAGCAAAGAATCTTCAGATTACGTTGATCACCATGCCTGGTGTTTTGTTCCCGCATCGTTTCGGTTGCTGATTCATGATCTCAACCTCTTGGGGTTTACCGGGTTACGCGAACGCGCGTATTACGCGACCCACGGCTGCGAGTTCATTGTGGTGCTCGAGCGCGGTGCTGTGGATCCGCAACTTGATCGTCTGCAACTTGCTCAGGCTGTTCTGGATGAGGCAGCGGCAAGACCGACGTTGGGAGAACGGTTGCGCCTGGGCATTAAGACGCTGTTCCGACCCGTGCGACGCTGGCGGCGGGCTCTGAAGGGCCGCCATTAGCTCTACGTTCTTTTTCTACCGTCAAATAAACACCGTTAGCAGTATGCTCAATTCTCACTGGCAAGCTACCTCATATAGGGCTGATGCCGGTAGTCTGCTACTCTGCTTAGCATGAAACTCTCTTTTGTTATTCCGGCTTACAACGAGGCTGCATGGATAGAGCACTGCCTTGAATGCATTGCTGTTTCTGTCGATGCGTGCTCACTTCAAGCCGACACTGCGTTCGATGTTGAATACATCGTGGTCGATAATAACTCGACGGATGAAACGGCTCTAAAGGCAGAACAGGCGGGCGCTTTAGTTGTGTTCGAGGCTATTAATCAAATATCGCGAGCTCGCAATGCCGGCGCTCAGGCCGCATCGGGCGATTGGTTAATTTTTATCGACGCAGATAGCGATTTGTCTGCGGGACTATTGACCGATGTGCTGGCACTCATCGCTGCTAATAAGCATGTGGGTTGCGGCAGCTTGATGCACATGGAAGGGCTGGAGGGGCTTGCGGGTTGGGCGCTGCGCAGCTGGTCGTTACTATCCAGAACGCTCAACTGGGCGGCGGGCTCATTTGTGGTGTGTCGTTCTGATGTATTTGCCGAGCTCAATGGTTTTAGTGAGCAATTGTTTGTGGCGGAAGAAATCGACTTTTCACGCCGCGTTAAAAAGTATGCACGCCAGCACAAGAGTCGCTTTTCGGTGCTGCGTAACCATCCATTGCAAACGTCGAATCGCAAAGTAAAACTCTACTCAGAGAGAGAACTGTTCCGGCAGATGCTGCGCTTATTCTTACGGCCACGCAAAACCATGCGTGATAAATCCGCTTTAGATGTGTGGTACGACGGCAGGCGTTAGAATAATTGGGGTCAGAGGCAATGCCTGATGTTCAGCGAATAATTTCTAGTCTATGGGGCCTGGCGGCGGCCACTGAAGGGCCGAAAATAGCCTCGACTGAACCTGATCGCTTAAAGGGCTTTTTTGCGTATAATGTATATTATGTTAAATAAGACATTATCCATTCTCAGGTATGATGCTCCGGCAACCGTATTTAGCCTGTCTGCGACAAACTGCACTTAAGGCCCTCAGCTTGCCAAATAGCCAGCAATCATGACCTAAAGCGCGTTTAGACTGGCAAAAACCACTTTCAAGCGTCTCTATTCAACAACGCTGTCGATAACCATCTTGATGATGCCACTGGATTGATCCCAACGGGCCATACCTTCCAGATCTCCGGCGGCAGCAATCGGATCACCGCTCATCGATACCCGTGCCGAGATTTGCAGCTCAGGCTTGCCCGCCAGTGTTGAGCCCGGAATCATTACATTGGTATCGCTCAGGCGCACCGAAATCGGTAATACCGGCGCTAACCGCGTTACCGCTAGCGGCGGGCCTGCCTTGCCGGGTTCGCGGACAAACACGTAGACCACAGCGCCGTTTGCGGCGGCCGCTTTGAGATCTTCACTAACCTCAACGGTAATGTCGATGCTGACAGCTTCAGCCTGTTGAGACTTAGCCATAACCGCATCGCTGGCTGGTGGTAAAGCAGCTAACTGCTGCTGAATAACGCCGCGCAACTGATCCGGCATTTGAAAGCGCAGCAACGTTGTCCAGCGATCGGCGGCTTGCTGATCGTTATTCCTAGCCAACGACACTAAACCACCGAACCACAGTGCGCGGGGATTTTCAGGATCTTGCGCCAGCGCCCAGTCAACCAGCTCGCCAGCCGCGCCGTTCAATGAGTCACGATTCACGTAGGTCATGGCTTCGCCAAGGCCCAGCGCCGCCTCAACCGACTCATTATTAGACTTATTCCACGCCTCGCCATAGGCACTTACGGCATCGGGAAAACGTTGCAGCGTCACGTAACTGCGGCCGAGCATCAGGTAATCATCAACGCTGCCTGAGCCGTCCTGCAGCCGGGCTTCCAACTGCGCCACCATCTCTTCTATAGGCGGTGCATTCTCACCTGATGGTGCTGGCGCTGTTACCGCAGCCTCCCAATCCTGAGTCGTTAGCTGGTTGTACAGGGTGACGGTGCCAGTCGGTACCAACACTGCCAGCGCAACGAGGCTGATCAGCGCAATGCGATTTCCTTTGGCTCTGGCGAGCGGTACTAGCACCAGAACCAGGGCCACAAGAATAAGTGCGGCAGCAATGATCCAGAAATTCACCATGTAGAAACCCATCCTAGTTTGTTTTGTTTGCCGGCTTATTAAACACGGTTAAAAAAGCCGACGCTTTATATGAGCTCTTTAAGCGATCGAAGCTTAATCATTCATTAGCGGTGCATCAATGTCTTTTGGCAACATTGAACGGCGCTTAAGCACAACAGTAAATGCGATACCACCAATCACCAACAACAAGAACGGCGCCAGCCAAAGCAATGCCGTCGTGGATTTAAATTGCGGCCGATAGAGAACAAAATCACCGTACCTTGCCACCAGAAAGCCCTTAATTTCTGTATTGGTCATGCCCTCTTCCACCATGCGCCGTACTTCACGACGCAGGTCGACCGCTAGCGCTGCTGTAGAGTCGGCGATGGTCTCATTCTGACAGACCAGACAACGAATCTCACTGGTGAGTTGCTCATAGCGAACCTGATCTGCCGCGTTGCTAAAAGGAATCTGCGGATCGATAGCGAGCACCGGTGCACTAAGCAACAGCGTTGCCAAGACTAAACTCAATACCTGACTAACTCGCTTGATCATCCACCCTGCTCCTGCATCAACGGCATAAAATCAGTGCGCCAAATATCCAGCGTCAATGGCCCTATGTGCTTGTGCAGAACAACACCGTCAGGTGACAGCAGAAACGTTTCCGGAGCGCCGTACACACCCCAATCAATTGCCGTGGTGCCGATGACGTCCACACCGTTAGCCACGTAAGGGTTGCCGAGTTCGCGCAACCATTGTTTAGCTTTCGCCGGCTCATCTTTCCAGTTGAGCCCGTAGATGGGCATGTTGTAATCGGCCACTATACTGAGTAATGCCTCGTGCTCTTGCCGACAGCCGGCACACCACGTGGCCCACACATTAACAAGGCTGTAATTACCGCGCATGTCAATGAGCGTGAGTCGCTGATCATTGGCCTGCAAACGGGGCAAGTCGAATCCGGGTGCAGGCTGATTAATAAACGGCGAAGGAATATAGCTGGGATCGCGAAACAAACCGATAAAAAAAAAGCCCAGCAAAGCCGCAAAAGCCAGTATCGGGAAGGCAAATTTCAGGCCCTTAGGCACGCCCTTCTCCGGCCGGCAGCGGTTTGCGATAGCGACGGTCTGAGACCGCAATAAGCCCACCCAAAGCCATCACCAGACAACCAAACCAGATAAACCGGATCATGGGGCGATACTGGATACGCACGCTCCACGCATCCTCACCCAACGGATCACCTAAAGCGACAAATAAGTCACGCGACCAGGCCGCATCAATATCGGCTTCGGTCATCGGGCTATTGCGAACGCGATACACCCGCTTTTCAGGCAGCAACTCGGTTTCTGTAACGCCATCGCGAGTGACATTGAACACACCTTGGACACCGTCGTAATTGGGACCCACGATATTGCCATAACGCTCAAAGCGAAAGTCGTAACCCGCCACATCAACAGACTCGCCGGGCTTCAGTGCATGGTCGGTTTCAATGCTGTACGACGAGGTAACGGTAATACCGATAACCGTTAGGCCCAAACCGATATGCGCAACCCGCATGCCGACCATAGCAAGCGTCAGTCGCGGCCCTATACCAAACAACTTGAGAATAGGATCCCAGCTTGCAGAGATCACCGTCCACAAGCCTGCAACGACACCGATGGCGGTGAGCAGATTCAGTTCGGTCGCCATGTACGCAGTGCCGGCAAGACCGATAACGATCGCTGCCAATGCCGGCCAACGCAGGTGCCGTAACGTGGCACGCATATCTGCAGAGCGCCAAGCGGTATGCATGCCAACACCCATACACAAGACCAGTGGCAACATTGGCACCAGGAACACTATTTCAAAGTACGGCGGCCCAACCGAAATTTTGCCCATGTTCATTGCATCGAGTAGCAACGGATACAGCGTGCCGAGCAAGATAAGACCGGCAGCAATAACCAGCAAAATACTATTGAGCAACAGGAAGGTTTCGCGTGAACTGGGTTCAAAGCCAACCTTCACTTCCAGCGAAGAAGCGCGCCACGCGTAGAGCGCCAGAGCGCCGCCCACGACGACGCTCATAAACACAAGAATGAAGATGCCGCGTGCCGGGTCGGTGGCAAAGGCATGCACTGAAACCAGAACGCCGGAGCGAACGAGGAAGGTACCTAATAAGCTAAGCGAGAACGCACCAATGGCCAGCAGTAAGGTGGAACTTTTAAACAAGCCACGCTTCTCGGTAACCGCTAACGAATGAATCAATGCCGTGCCCACAAGCCATGGCATAAACGAAGCGTTCTCGACGGGATCCCAGAACCACCAACCACCCCAGCCGAGTTCGTAATACGCCCACCAACTACCGAGGGAAATGCCGATGGTTAGAAACAACCAAGCCATGGTGGTCCACGGGCGTGTCCAGCGCGCCCAGGTCTGATCCAGCTTGCCGGAGAGCATGGCCGCAATAGCGAAAGAGAACGCCACCGAGAACCCGACATAGCCCATATACAGCATGGGCGGATGCGCGATCAACGCGGGGTCTTGCAGCAGCGGGTTGAGATCGGCCCCGTCAAGAGCTGCCGGTATTAACCGTTCGAACGGATTGGAGGTAAACAGCACAAACAGCAGGAATCCGGCACAGATAATGCCCATGACACCGAGCACCTGAGCGACTACCGGGTTGGGTAAACTGCGACTAAAAATGGCGACCGCCGCGGTCCAGATGCTGAGCATCAGCACCCAGAGCAATAACGAGCCCTCATGCGCACCCCAAACCGCCGCAATTTTATAAGCCGTTGGCAAAGCGCTGTTCGAGTTGTTAGCGACATACAGCACCGAAAAATCATCGGTAACAAAGGCCCAGGCGAGGCAGCAAAATGCGACCCCAAGAAACAACAACTGACCAAAGGCTGTGGGCCTTGCGAGCGCTATCCAGGGCTTTATATCTTTAAGCGACCCCGTAATACCGAACACGGCCTGCACGGTTGCCAATAGCAATCCAATGATTAGGCTAATCTGACCTATTTCCGGAACCATAAAACCTTACTCGGCAGCAGGAGCTGTTTCACCCATCGGGTGACCCTGCTCTTTTAGCATCTCGGCCACCTCAGGTGGCATGTAGTTTTCGTCGTGTTTGGCGAGCACTTCTCTAGCACGGAACAGGTTGCCTGCTTCGAGTGTGCCAATAGCTATAACACCCTGTCCTTCCCGAAACAGATCCGGAAGCACGCCAGCATACGCCACCTCAATGCGATTCTTCGCATCAACCACCATAAACCTCACTTCGAGCTCACCCGAAACGCGGGTCATTGATCCGGTTTCTACCAGACCTCCAAGCCGCAATGTTTTGTCGTCCGGTACCAGACCTGAAACGATGTCGGTCGGGCTATAAAAGTAGAGCATGTTGTCTTCAAACGCCTTGACCGCCACAAAGGCTGCTAGCGCCACGCCAGCAAAGGCCACACCAATTCCGATCATGCGTTGCCTTCTGGGCGTCATGATGTTTCATCCTTTGCGCCTGCGTCCGTCTGTGGCCGGCCACCTAGCCGATGCCGCACGCGCGTTCGGGCTGCCTTAAGCTCGACGCGACTCCACCAACTGTTTGCAACAACCAGCAGCAGCGCCAACAAGTAGACCGCGCCCAGGTGCGTTGCGTATTGATCAAACTCAAGAAATTCCACTACACAAGCTCCGTTAGCCAGCGGGCATTACGTTCCCGATTAAGGATTTCAGTGCGCAGGCGATTCAGTAGGACTGCGCCGTAATACACATTAAAAGCCAAAATCATGACGAGTAAGGGCCACAACATATCGGCGGTGATCGACGGGTTATCCATTTTAGAGATTGTTGCCGGCTGATGCAGCGTATTCCACCAATCCACCGAGAACTTAATAATCGGTACGTTAATGACACCGACAATGGCAATAATTCCGCTGGCACGGTCAGCCTGAGTGGGGTTCTCAAAGGCGGCCCTGAGCCCCATGTAACCAAAGTACAAAAACAACAAAATGAGTTCAGACGTTAGCCGTGCATCCCAGACCCACCATGTGCCCCACATAGGTTGTCCCCAGATGGCGCCACTGACAAGCGCTAACGCCGTGAACGAAGCGCCCAGAGGTGCCGAAGCGGCCGATACGGCAAAGGCCAGCTTAATTCGCCAGATCATTCCGATAGCGGAGGTCACTGCCATGACCACATAAATTGCCATCGACATATAAGCTGCCGGCGCATGGATGTAAAGAATGCGGAACGCATCCCCCATTTGATAATCGCGGGGTGCCACAAAAAGGCCGCCGTAAACGCCCGCTGTCATCAGCAAGATCGAAATCCAGAACAGCCAGGGCTGAATAAGACTGGCCAAACGGAAGGCATACGGCGGTGACCCGAATTTATGAAACCAGACCCACATGGCTAGCTAACTCCCCATCCGTTCGCCGGTGGGCGTAGTTTTAGCAGAATAGTCAACAATGAACACGGCACACAGCAACCTAGGAGGCAATAGACTAAGCGCACTTAGCCCTGAACCCTTTAACAAATATCATCAACGCAGAAGCGACCCGAAGGCATTAATTATACTGCATGGGCCACCAAAACGCGTGGACCCACTCCCCAAAAAGACAGGTTGTGCAGCGGTTGGTTCCGGTTAGTCCAAACTCACCCGCAATGCAGCGGCAATAGCGAATGGTGTAAGACTTAAGGCGAGCAGGCTAATGGCGCCCAGCAACAGCAATGGGCCGCTGGTGCTCATGCCATCCACCGCGAGATCGGTGGCGCGTGAACCGAAGATCAATACCGGAATGCTGAGTGGCAATAGAAGGATCGCCAGAATACCCGCGCCCTGCCGCAAACCCACCGTCAAAGCCGCACTGATGGCGCCCAGCAGACTTAGGGCCGGCGTGCCCAGTAGCAGAGACAATAGCAACACCTCGATCGCCGCATTCGGTAAGTCATAAGCGATAGCCACGGCCGGTGTTAGCAGCAGCAGCGGTAACACCATTTGCAGCCAATACGCGAGCACCTTAACCAACACCATTAAGGCTAAAGGCTGAGGCGCAAGCACCAATTGTTCGAGACTGCCGTCATCGAAGTCATCCCGGAACAGACGATTCATCGACAGCAGCAATGCCAGCAGAGCAGCCACCCAGAGCACGCCAGGCCCCACTTCCCGCAACACATCGGGTGAGGGACTAATGGCCAGCGGAAATAAACTGGACACAACCACAAAGAAGACCAGCGGGCTAATCAAGTCTGACCAGCGGCGAAAGCTCTGCTGCATCTCGCATTTAAGCAGTATCCACAGAGGGCCTAGCATTGCAGCTGCCCCCTATTCAAGGTGCATTCCTGCAAGCTAAGCCCGGCATGGGCGTCGCCGTGGCTGGCGACAATGGCCAGTCCACCGTCGCGAAGATGCCGGCTCAGGCAGCTGTTCAGGTAATCCTGCCCTTGGGTATCGAGGTTGGTGTAGGGTTCATCGAGAATCCAGACGGGGGCCTTGCTTAGTAAGACTCGTGCCAAAGAGCTGCGCCGTTGCTGGCCAGCCGAAAGCACTCGTGCCGGTAAGTGAAGGCAATCGCCAAGACCGAGTTCTGCCGGGATATCGGGCAATGCATAGCCGCCTAGCGCGGCAGAGTACGCCAGGTTTTCGTGCACCGTTAACTCGGATTTCAGACCGGCTTTGTGGCCCGCCCAGGCTAAGGTTCGTTGCCAGTTATCCCGTTGCAGGCGGATATCACTGCCATCCCAGCAGACCTCGCCTTCCTCAGGCAGGGTCAGGCCGCATAAGAGACGCAGCAATGTCGTTTTGCCGCTCCCGTTGGGGCCCCGCAACACCATGCCCGCCCCGGGGGAGACCCGGAGCGAGACTTCATTGAGCAGGCAACGATCTCCACGGAATAGCAGTAAGCCGTTTGCGCTCAGTCCCATTGACGCTTCTGTGCTGCTCATAGAAAAACCATTAAGGTATTATTATTCAGTAGCTTCAAACATAATATTAACATGAAATATAGCTAAAGCCTGATCACTAGCTTACCGAAATGCTGACCACTGGCAATGGCCTTAATCCCCGCTATACCTCCCGCCAGATCAAACTCGCGGTCGATCACCGGCTTAATGCCGTGTGCGTCGATAAACCGGGTCATTCGCCGATGGTCTTCTTTGTGGCTGACCGTGATTCCATGAATGCTGGCATTCTTCAGCACCAATGGCATCAGGTTGGCTTCACCGACCATGCCCGCTAGAGCACCAATGTACGCAATGCGCCCTGAATAAGCGACGGCTGCCATCGATTGTGCGAGCGTGCCGGCACCCGCGGTCTCAATCACCACATCGGCGCCCCCTGTGAGCTCAAAGCAGCGCTCGCCCCACGTCGCGTCTGTGATGTAGTTAATTGTATGGTCTGCACCCAACGCTTTTGCCCTTGCAAGCTTCTCATCACTGCTTGAAGTAATAACAACTTTAGCGCCCATCGCTTTGGCAAACTGCAAGGCAAATAGCGAGACGCCGCCAGTGCCTAGTGTGAGTAAGGTGCCGCCGGCCCGCAGCTCACCCAATGTCGTTAAAGCAGCAAATGCCGTCAGCCCCGCTGCAGGTAGACACGCCGCTTCTGCATCGTTCAGCGTGGCGGGTGCACGCACAACAGCATTAGCTGGCAGCACCACATATTCACTGAGCACGCCGGGCGCTTCGCAACCTGTTGAGCGAGTGCGCTTCGTTGCTTTGAGCGGGCCCTCTTCCCAGTCCTGCCAGAGCAATGACACCACGCGATCGCCCACCACAACATCAACGACGTCTTCCCCTACAGCATCTACAGTACCCGCGCAATCCGACAACGGCACTAGCGGCATGCAAATGTCAGTTTTGTAAAACCCGCTGGCTATCATGAAATCGCGATAGTTGATTGAGCAGGCCCCGACCTTAATCCTCACCTCGCCGCGGCCCGGCTCCGGAACGGCCGCCTCTTTCAGCAGCAAGTTTTCGAGACCAAAAGCACTTAATTCGACGCGTTGCATACTTACTCCAGGAGGGCCGGATCCCATTCGTACAGGGTCCAGCGATACTGAGGGTTCATGCAAAAGACATCACGCTGACGCACAAACCGCGGGAACTCGTGAAACACGGCCTTGGCCATCGTTACCGAGAACAGATAAGGAATCAGGATGCGTCGCTTAGCAGTGCTGCTTTGCGCCTGCTCGCTGATAGTTGTAAGCACTTCCCGCAAGATATCCTGTCCGAAAGGATGATACATATGCAGCAACAAATGACCCTCCGGTAACGGGAAGCGGCGGGCATCGGCACAGACAAACTGAATGGGTGCAGGGCAATCAGCCTGGCGCAGGCTCGCATTAGCATTCGCAATGGCGGTTAACTCGGCCGAGATCTCAACGCCAATGGCTGCCCTAAACGGGTATTCGGCGGCCACCAAAGTGCTTCGACCTTTCCCTGAACCGTAGTCAACAAAGGTGTAGTCGGCAGGGTTAATGGGCGCTCCGGCGAGCGGTGTCTCGATCATATAGCGGGTAATGCGGGCGGGCGATGCTAGGAACAGATTTGCCTGCCAGCGCGTGTAATCGTCGGCAATATCAAGGTTACGCGTGGGCACAATGCCGCCAGTGTCGGTGCCATGCTTACGATCGTATTCAGCGTCTGCCGCGGCTTTATACGAGAGCGTGTAAATGAAGGCATAGCGGACTGCCATCCAGAAGCCCAATTGCCGCACAGACTCGCGAAACACATCCCAGGGTTTGTCCCACGGTGAACCAGAGGCGCTCAAGCTAATTTCCTTCGTGAAAAGCGATAAAACAGGCTACCCAATAGCCGCCGCAGAGTAACAGAAAGCCCTGTAAACAGCCAAAGTCCAGCGCTGAACTTCCCGCTGGGTTACGCGGACTAATGAACGCCGCATGCAGACAAGACTCAGACTCCACCCTGCTTCATTATGCGCGGCATCGAACACAGCTCAGCTTTAGGAATCACTGGGATGCAACGGCGTAAAAGCAAAGATTCTTTGACGGTGCCGGGGTCAGTAAACCGCAATGGCCAGAGGGTTGTGGGGTGCTTGCGGGACGATGCCAATAACCAATTGGCCAAGGTCTATGAAGTGACCTGCACGCTGTGTGCATACAGTTATGCCGCTTATGGCTCGGACCTGTGGCAACGCAAATGCCCCGGGTGCCAGGATGGCAGCGAAAGGTTACCTAAGTCTTAAGCAGATCTGCTCAACCAGTTCATGTTAAAACTCTCTACTTTGCCGCAGACTCTTCGATATTTTTTTGCCTGCCTTGGCTAGGCCCCACGCATCTGCAGCCAGTGTGCCGACGGGCCTTAGCGTGGCCGCATTGATCACTAATGCCACACTATTGTCTTTCGCGGTGAGCGGCACCATAACGAGTTCAGGGCCGTGACGTTCCAGTAAACGGGCCGCTTCAAGCGCTATAGTTTCATCAACCAAAAGGTCTTCCAGTGCCGCATACTTGCGCCGAATACCCGCGACCGTTTCTGCCGGAAACGGCACCCAGTGCTCCGGGCGCTCTGCGATATCGGGCAGCCCCTGAAAGACCACTTCATCGATCAGTTGGTTTCGTGCCTCTATGCTTGCCGGCATGCGCGCCTCTACGTACAGTGGTTCCTGCCAGCGTTTTGCAGGTATTGCCGTATTCGCGGTCAGGGTTGTTTGATCGATTCCTGAGCAGGCAACCGCTTCAAACCAGTCAATGGCATAGACCATGTAACACGGCCGCTCAGAATAGATAACCGAGACCCCGTAGACCAATGCCGTCATCTGAATAACCAGCACAACGCTCATATCAAGCAATAGCTTGGGCTTGCCGGGTTTGTAAAGCAGCAGCGTCAGTGCAGGCCCCAGCACTAAATCCACACCCACTAGCACTCGAATTACCGGCCATGCACCCAACAAGTCAAACAGCGGCGCCGGGTACCAGACAAACCCGATAATCAGTAGCACCGCACCAACAATGACGGCACTACCGGCCAAGTGAAACAGAAAGGCACTTTTCTTAGTGATAAATCCTAGTCATAAGCTCGTTAATACATTGTGGGGCCTCACTTCAAAGCCAGCCTACAAACAACATATTTCTGTGATGTGACCTTCATCAAATTATCAAAAAAACCCCTGATGCTTGATGACTGAATTGTGACGCAGTTGGATACGCGAAGGGCGCGGATTATGCAACATAGTACAACCTGCTTAAATGGGTTTGCAGGTGAATCGATGCACAAGATCAACAAAGCGATACTCATGACTAACAAAGACATTCCTGGCACCTCGGTGTTTATTTTACTGATGATTGGCATCATTCTGTTGATTGGTGGGCAAGATACCCGCTACCAATTGTCGATGGTCATTAAAACGAATGCGGAAACGGCTGTGGCGGTTGATGCCGAAGACACCCGCGTGGTCAACGCCACTCAGAAAGCAGAGACTATGGTTCAGTAGCTCGCCAGCCGCTAGAACTTCGCGCCAAACATCACCCAGCTCTGAACTAACAACCCCAGTATCAGCGTTTCGAACACCAGCAAGGCAATAGCCGGGCAGCGCTGCCCCGCATTAGAATCTTTAAGCTGGTTTTCATGCCCAAAAGCAAAGCGATTTTTATGACCGGCGCCGCATAGTGTTGGGCGGGATAGCTCGGAAAAATGGCAGTCACGCGAGAGATCGCAGCAGCTGAGAACAACTCTTTGCGTGCGCACAAGGTAGCAATTAAGCCCAGGCAATAGGGCTAAACCGGAAGGCTAGCGTGCATCAGAATACGCAAGATTAGTGCGTATTCTGATGCCATATTGCTTGCCTCAGTTAGACCAAAGCGTCATATTCATTCTAAAACTGCCGCTCTAACGCTTAGGCCACGGCCTCCGCAGCCGCTCGATCACGGGTAATCTTCAAGACAACGATTGCCACTACAAAGACTACGCAGTTGGCGATTGCGATGAGGACAAAGGGCGCGATGTTGTCGTTGTAATACCCTGAGGCCATTCCGCCAAACTTGGCAATCAACAGAATACCGATGGCGCCACAGAGACTAAACAGACCGATGACGGCACCCCTGCCCTTCTCGGGTGCTTCAGAACCAATCAGCGTTAATGAGGCAAGGTTAGCCGACATTTCACCCATGCCGACAATGACGGCGGCTATCCACATTTGCTTACCCAGAGGATCAGTAATTAGAAACAAACTGGTGTAGCCGGCAGCGGCCAGAACCATGGCTATAGCGACACCTGCAACACGGTCGACCCGATCGAGTATGAAACCCATAACAGGCAACCACAACAAGGCGAACACCTGAATCAGAATATAGAACTTGAGGGCATAGACACTGGCTTCACCGACGTCCATACCGCCCGCCATTGCCTTCTGGCTAAGCCACAGTACAAAAAAGGTACTGAGCACGGCCATGTCACCACGCGCCACAATAGCGGTGAAATACGCAAAGGCGACGCGAATGTCTTTAGCCGCGTTGAGACCGACTTTCAGCGTGGAAAGCAGCGGCTCACGTTTTTCAAGCTGCGCGGGTGCTCCCGATTTCAGCCCCAAGAGCAACACCGTAGAAACCATTAAGCAGACGGCTGCGGGAGTCCACAACCAATAACGCGCCGCCAAGGCTGAATCGCCCCCCGCTAATTCTTGGTAGAACGGCAGCAACAAACGCAGCGGCGTGAGCAGTAAGATGAACCCGAGGCCATTAAGCATAAAGCAAACCGCGATCATCTTGCCGCGCGACGAATCGACCGCGTAATCATTAATGACGGCCGGCAGCATGGCTGTATTCATTGCCAGACCCGCAGCAAACAAAACACGGAAGGCCGTGAGCTGACCTACCGTTTGAGCGAGAGGATAGAGAAAGTAACCAAGGGCGAAGATAGCAAATGCAGCACCCCAGATCGGCTTGCGGCCCAGCTTGTCCGACATGGCTCCGACCAATCCAATCCAGAGAATCACCACGACCTCGGACCAGAACGTCAAATTACCCGCTAGCGGGCCTTGGTCGGCCTGGGGGATACCGAGAACCTCGGTAAAGATATACGGTTGGCTTGCGTTGACGAAGCCCATCATCGCGATACCAAAGAAAGAGCCAAACAGGAGCGTATACATATGACCGCGGCTAATTCCCGGGGCGATGCGCAGAGCTAGCTTTTTGGGCCCGAATGGACGGCCTTCGAGGCTTTCGGTGGTGGCGGATGATTCGTTCATTGTGATCTTCCAGACTGACGGATACCAAAGATTACCAAGCACGGTGTCTTCTGCTGCGAAAGTTGTCGCTTGGTTCATAGCATGGCTAAGGCATCCACTCATAGGGGGCGGGCGGGAACTTTACCGGCTAAATACTAAACACAAAAAAGCCCGCAGCAGTTGCCTGATGCGGGCTTTCAAGCGCTTTAACTCAGAGCAAACTAGCTACTGGAAGCCTGACAAATTGCTTCGATTGAGTCATTTAGCATGCCATTAAACTCGGCATCGCTTTGTTGGGCCGACAATCCCTCGGTGAGTGCGCGGGAAAAGCTCGCGACCATGCCTTTGTTCTCCGACAAGCGGCGGTTGGCTTCTTCACGGCTGTAACCGCCCGATAGCGCAACCAGCTTAATCAGATTGGGGTGCTCAAGACATTCTTTATAGAAGTTGGTCTGCTCCGGCAACGTAAGCTTGAACATAACCAGCTCATTTGCCGCCAACGTATCAAGATGTTTCAACAAGCTCGCCTTCAGCAATACTTCTGCCGCCGCTTTATCGGGCGCATTAATATTGACTTCAGGTTCAATAATTGGCGTAAGGCCTGCGGCGCAAATCTGCTTGCCTACTTTAAACTGCTGGGCAACGACTTTTTCGATACCTGCAGCATTGGCTGAGTTGATGGTTGAGCGCATCTTGGTCCCGAACACATCCTGCGCCTTCGCTTTCTGCAGCAATGCATCGAGTTCCGGCATGGGTTTCATAACCTGCACACCATCAACCTCGTCAGTCAGGCCTTTGTCAACTTTCAAGAATGGCACAACGTTTTTAACCTGCCAAAGGTAGTGAGCGGAACTCTTACCCTCTACCTGTCTATCGAGCGTGTTTTCGAACAAAATGGCGCCCAGAATACGATCACCATTGAATGCGGGGCTCGTAACGATGCGTGTTCGCATGGCATGGACTACGCCAAACATCTCATCATCATTGCTGTAGGCATCTTCGCCAACGCCATAGAGATTGAGGGCTTTCGGCGTGCTGCCGCCACTCTGGTCGAGTGCTGCAATAAAACCGGGTTTAGTACGGACCTTATTCAGTTGATCTTCGTATGTAGACATAGCGCCTCTCGACTCCTTCTTGTTCTTGAGCATAAATAGGAATTACTTGGTAATTAACAGCCCGTGGCCGCTTGCGAACACTTTTCCGGACGGCACGAAACCATACTCCGAGGGTGAGTGCCCCAATCGAGCAGTCGATTATATCAGCAGAGTCTATGGCTGTCTGTGGAACACGTCGTCAGACGACAGACCCTGTGAACAGCAAATACCGGCAGTTTTCATGCCGCTTTTGCCCAGCTTGCCGTTATACTGTCGCCAATTGGACATACTTTGTATATGGGAAACGTGCAGATGGATATAGTTGTTTCAGCTTTCGCGGTGATTGTTGCTCTGGGCTGCTTTATTGCCATTATTCTGGCAACCCGCAAAGATAAAAATAAAAACAAGAAGCCGCCGAAGGACTAGCGTCCTGCAGCGACATCATTGTGCTATTGATTCTGTTTTAGGTTAGCGACCCTATGTCTGCATTTCTTAGCGATTGGCTCTCGGCCAGCGGCATTGGTGCCGGACTGGGCCTGCTGCTGTTCGCCTGCGTAAGGCTGCGCATGTATGTCGGCCCTATTATCCGCGAGCGATGGGGCAACGCCCTGCGTCAAGCCTATTGGGTTCTTACTATTATGGTAATGGTCTTACTCGCCAATCTGGGACTTGGCCTGCTGCGCCGTTACACACCCATTGGCGACACGCCCATCTTGTATTTAGAGATCTGGTTTATTCTCGTTGCTGTTGCCGTTTCTTTTGGTCTGATTTTTCGCCGCATGACCCGCAACCTTTGAGTTCAGCGGGTTGGTCCCGGCAACTAATAAGAGTGTGCTAAATGACGTTTGCATTGTGGTCTATTCTACTCGCTGCCCTTCTACCTTTAATTTGGGCTGGCGTGGCTAAAACCAGTGCACCCGGATATGACAATCACAAGCCCAGAGTCTTTTTCGAAGAACTCAAGGGACGTGCACAGCGCGCCAATTGGGCTCAATCCAACGCCTATGAATCTTTTCCACCCTATGCAGCGGCGGTACTGATTGCCTCGTTCGTTGGCGCCGAGACTTTGGTTGTAGACATTATCGCCGGCGTATTTTTGTCTTGTAGAGTCTTACACGGTATTTTCTATATCCAGGATAAAGCCACGGCACGCTCACTGGTTTGGACAGCCGGCTTCTTCTGCGTTATCGCCATGTTTCTGGCGGCCGCATGGACCGGCGACTTCAGCGCCGCAGAGGCGGGGTTATAGCAGCGCTTGTTAGGAACCCGACTCTCGACATAATCGGGGCTATACGTCACACCGTTCTTCGCCAGCAATGCTAGAGTACTCACAAACCTCCCAATGGCCCATTGAAATCGACCATGTCTGATTCCCAACAAAAAACCTATATCGCCAGAACAGCAAGTAAGTTCTCGTTGATTTTTAAGATTTTCCTAATGGTTGTTTATCGCATCGTTTTATTGTGCGGGATGTTTGTCGTGGGTCATCTGGCCTATGGCATTCATTGGGCGTTAGCCCTATTTGTGGGTGCACTTAGTTTTGCAGCTATTGTGAAATTCTGGAGCCCCTCTAATGTATTGGATGGCAGCGAGATTAACTTTGGCAAGGATTAACATGCGTTTAGCACGGACAGCATCGCTATTATTTCTGGTCGCTCTATTGAGTGCTTGTTTGGATGCGTCTATTCCTGAGGGCGCGCTCACTGCTGCTGAGTCCGCAGATGCCATCGGCGATTATGCGACGGTCTGCGGTAAAGTATCGACAGCGGCGCAATTTAAAAAGATGCCGGACAAACCCGCCTTCATTAATCTGGGCAAGCCTTTTCCTAACCAGGAATTCACTATTTTTATTCCTGGCGACGTTGTCGATCAAATGGATAATCCTGAGGTTCGACTGAAGAAAAAAGTGGTCTGTGTTACCGGCCTAATTGAAGATGCTCAGGGCATCCCGCTCATTAAAGTCACTAATCCTGAACAACTTATCGTGACCCGATAGCACGCCACTCCGCGCTTATTGCGAGCTCTGCTAATTATGATGCAGCGAAAAATATCAGATGCCAGTCAACAGATTGATGCACTCGATGGGCTTCGCGGGTTTGCCGCTTTGATTGTTGTATTTAGCCATACCAGCAACGCGAAGATGTATTTTCTACCCGGACTGGATCTGCGCGGCACCGGCAAAACCGGCGTCTTGTTGTTCTTTGTGCTGAGTGCATTTCTGCTTGCCAGGCCGCTGCTGCAAAAAGGCAGCGCGATGATCAGCAAGTCGGAAATGGCGCACTACTGGCAGCGACGGTTTTTTCGAATCTACCCGCTATACACCCTCTACCTGTTAGCAGGTCTGATAAGCACTTATCTCATTGCTCACTACATGGGAAAGAGTGACGTTGGTATTCCGTTTTCTTTGTCACCGGGCGAATTCTTCCGACACATGACGCTGCAGGAAGGCAAGATGGTGACCTGGAGTATCGCCGTAGAATTTAAGTTCTACTTTGTTCTGCCGGTCATTGCCTATGGCGTATTCCTGCTTCGCGACAGACTTGGTTTTGCTGCTGCGATTGTGGGTATGTTCCTGCTGATTGCAGCAGTGGCAATCTACTCGCCTCAAGCCGCATCGCTTCCCGATGACCCACGCCTAACGCCCTACTTGCCTGTGTTCTTCGGCGGCATTTTGTTGGCGGTGCTGCAGGCTAAAATTGATCAGCTGGGTACGCCGGAACAGATCGTCAGAGTGTTGCGGGTGCTGGGTTACGTTGGTCTGGCAGGCGTCGCTTTTATGACGCCATTGGTCTTCTCTATCTATAAATCCTACACCGGCGGTGGCTGGGTTCCCAGCAACTATTTCACCCGGTATTTTCTGGAACTCAGGTTGTGCTGGTCGTTGGTCTTGTTGTCCTGCGTGAACGTGCCCGGCTATCTACAGCGCGTATTTATGTGGCAGCCGTTGCGGTACTTCGGAGCGCTCAGTTTCAGCCTGTATCTATTCCATATTGTCTTTGTTGAGATTGCCGAGAAACTGAGCTTAAGCGGCTATGCAGGTGCTTATTTTGTGCTCGCTACATCAACCCTTGCCTCGTTCTTGTCATTCAAAATTATCGAAGAACCCGTGTCGAAATTTAAGCTGGAAAAGTTTTTCGGGCGCAAGGCCGCAAAAACAAGCGCTGGCCGCTAGAGCTACATTCAAGGCGCAGAGACGGCGATAGTAAAGGTGGTACACGTGGCCTGCTCCCCTAAAGTTATTGCGCATAGGACAACTGGCGAATGCCCGCTCAGTTGGCAGCTGCAGCCTTCTGCGGGAAGTATTTGCCGGCAGCGCCAACCACTTGATCAAGCAAATCACCCTTTGGATACCCTCTGAACTTTTCAACCAGCTGATGATCCGCATTGAATATCAATACGCAGGGCTCACCTACGTTAAGATTGTATTCTTTGGCCCAGATGTTCTGGCTATCCAGATATATTCTGACGCCACTGGGAACGTGCTTTTCAAGCTCTTTGCTCAACTCGCTTAGGATAAATTTGGATGAGGTATCAATATCTCCGATGTCCATCGTATTGATATCGGGGAGTTTAGAACGAATGGCCTCTTCCCACTTGCCAAGATACGCCATTGTCGTGAGTGAGGTAACAAAGACGATCACGGGCTGACCCGAAAAATCTTGCAACCCACCTTTTTTGCTATCCTGATCCATAAGCTCGGCAGGCACAGCAAATGCCGAAGTACACATCGCCGTCAACACCAAGGCCGAACCAAAACGCCGCAGGCCAGCGGATACAGAGTTGCACGCCATACTAATCGTTGCCATCTTCATTCGACTTCTCCGGAAAATAAACGGGTTAAATGCTTTGTGCGATCAGCCTTAAGCTGATCAATCATTTTATTGCCATTTGGATCTTGAATGCTTTGGTATTGTTTCATGCGGTCACTATTCAGCACTGAGGCAAGCTCGGTATCGGTTGCCCTATTGATAGCTTTTATCTTATTACTAAGCTCTCAGTTCTGATTGAGCGATAGCTTATTGAACGTCCTATCATTGTTATCACAGCCGCCGCCGGACATCACAGATTTACGCTGATGAATATTCTCGCTAATGATTGGCTGTGCTTGTGAAATTTATGCGCCACGCAAGCCACGACTTTTTTCCAGCGCTATAACCTGCTCAGTGATCGCTGCATGCGTTGCTATAGCGTCATCGGCAAATGAAGCCGCACCGCGGCCAACAAGGCCTAGACCGGCAATATAAGCAGCGATATAAATTGCTTTCTCATCGCGCTAATTCTCGTAAATTTTACCTCCCGCATTTAATCAGAACGGCTTACCGGAAAGACTTCAGCAGCATATAATCGACAGGGTTATCGGCGCAGACCAGCGGTCCGCATTCTAAAAAGGTAGCGATAACATTAAGCGCTAGAATAACGATAGCTATCCAGCACACGGCGCGTTCCAGAAGATTCATTTTGACGGAACTGCCTTTATCAGGCACGCGCGAGAGCATCAGCAGAACGCCCGCTGCAAGCAGAGTTGCAACGAACAGCAGAAATGCCCATGTGTACAAATGGTAGCCAAACACTGGAGCCCCATAAGTACCGGTACCTGGAATCACATGCAGCGATATCTGTCGTAAGGAAACCATAGCGCCAAACAACGCCGCAAAAACAATAACTCCGTAATGCGCGAACCGTTGACCAATAATAACGTTGAGCATAAAGCCATACATTACCAACGCGAAACCGACCCGCTGTAGCAGACACAAGGGACAGGGCAACTCATCCAGAACGACCTGCATGACCAAACCCATGGCCAGGATAAATGCAATCCCCAGAAGCCCTAGAGCGTTGATACTTCGGACTAGTGTATTCGACATATGGCCACTTATAAGATGATGTCCAGCTGCTGACTGGCATGATAGCTAAACCAATAAAGGCTCAGCACAAAGGCAACACCAAAGCAGATGTATGAGGTCTTGATGTATAGACTCTTCGCATCAGACAGCTTGCTATCGACAACCTTTGCACGTCCCATAATAAGAGCGAGCATCGCAGCTGTAATGAGCAAAAACAACAGGGACATCATGATTCAATACCTCGCCTAAGCTACTGACAATTCCATCTCATTATTAAACGTGCACTACCATAGCATGGCTCGAGCCTACCCCGCCATGAGAACGATAGCACCGCACGGGTACTCAATACAAAAACTTTAGTTGCCGCCGTCTACTGTAAATTGAGTTTTAACTCGGATTTAAAATCCAATCAAAACCACCACGACACTCTCGCCTAACATTATGACAGTCAATAATGGCTTTTGCTTAGCATTGCTGTTGCTGACCCAAGGCAGGTAGTATATTCCACATCTTGGTCATACACTTGGATCGCTATGGAACTAGACCCCCTACTATTGTCACGCGTGCAATTTGCGTTCACCGTTGCGTTTCATATCATATTTCCCTCATTCACCATTGGCCTTGCAACATGGCTTGCTGTGCTAGAGTTTCTGAGCTGGCGCACCGCCAAGGCCCGCTATCGGCGCTTATTCGATTTCTGGGTACGCATTTTTACCATTTCGTTTGGTATGGGAGTGGTATCCGGAATTGTAATGGCCTTCCAGTTGGGCATGAACTGGAGCGTGCTAGCAGAGAAAGGCGGACCCATTCAGGGCCCATTGCTGGGATATGAAGCTTTTACCGCCTTTCTATTAGAAGCGTCATTTCTTGGCATCATGTTGTTTGGCCGAAACAGAGTACCGCCTGTCTTCTATGTTTTCGCCTGTGCGATGGTGGCACTCGGCACCTCATTTTCGATGTTCTGGATCATGGTTAGCAACACTTGGATGCAATACCCCGTGGGCTTTAGCGAAGTTGACGGTAAGTTCATTCCGGTAGACTGGCTGACCATCGTTTTTAATCCGGTTTTTGCCGTACGCGTTGTGCATATGGGGCTCTCGGCCTACCTGACAACAACCTTCTGTGTGGCTGCCGTCGCCGCCGCCTACCTGCTGCGCAATGTGCACAAGACAGATGCCCTGCTAATGCTGAAAATGGCTTTTGGTGTGGCCGCCGTGCTTATTCCAATGCAACTGTTCGTCGGCCATCTGAATGGCGACTACGTGCACGAACATCAGCCCGCAAAGTTTGCGGCTATTGAGGCGCGCTGGCACCCAGAGCAGCCCGCTAGCGAAGTACTTATCGGCATTCCCGACCCGGCTACGCAAAGCAATCGCTTTGCGTTATCGGTGCCGCGGCTTGGCAGCTTTATTGCCTCAGGAACCTGGGATTCACGTGAAATGGGGCTCAGTGATTTTCCACCGGAAGATCGGCCGCCGGTAGCGATACCGTTCTACTTCTTCCGCATCATGGTTGGCATGGGAATGCTGATGGTTGTGATTGCGTGGACTGGCGTATTTCTGCTCTGGCGCAAACAACTGCAGAACACACGTTGGTTTCTATGGGCGACTGTTGCCAGCTTTCCTTCCGGCTTCATTGCTGTGATATCCGGATGGATGGTAGCTGAGGTTGGCCGCCAACCGTGGGTAATCTATGGCGTTCTGCGCACTGCAGATGCACATACACCCAGCCTTAGCGGCATAGATGTCCTGCTATCTCTGCTGGCGTATGTCACTGCCTATAGCATTGTTTTTGCGACAGGCATCGCTTACATGTGGCGACTCACAGTAATTGGTATCCGCCCGCATGACGGCAGTCGCGATGTGGTGAGTTACTCCGCACGACGACCAAGCAATATTGAGCCACGGGGGCGGAGCTAAGAAAATGATGACCTTGGCGCAGTTCTGGTGTGGCGTAATCATCATCGCACTCCTCGTGTACGTAGTTCTTGATGGCTTCGACCTGGGTGTTGGAATGCTCATCGGAATGACCCGCGATGAAAAGCACCGTACAACAATGTTGAAGACAATCGAACCCGTTTGGGATGGCAATGAAACCTGGTTGGTTGTGGTTGGTGCCACTCTGTATGCCAGCTTTCCAACCGCCTATGCCATCTTTATGCCCGCATTTTACGCCGGCATTGTGCTCATGCTGCTCGCACTCATATTTCGAGGCGTCGGATTTGAAGCGCGCAACCGCTCGGAGCAGGCACGACGCCGCTGGGATAGAGCCATCATTGTCGGTTCAGTTGTTGCGGCATTCACTCAAGGCGCGATCGTTGGTGCGTTAACCGGTGGCATCGACGTCGAAAACGGGCAGTTCGCCGGTGCCACATTGGATAGCTTCACAGTTTTTAGCGTGATTGCCGGCATCGGGTGTGTCGTAGCCTACGCGTTGCATGGTCTGGCATGGCTCATCTTAAAAACCGAGGGTCCTATCCGGTCGTGGGCCTATCAGCGTATCCCTGCCTTTGCGGCTGGCTGGTGTGCAATATTGACGATATTGTTCTGGCGCATGCTCGAATCGCACGTCAACGTGATCGCAAAATGGTCCGTAATTTCACCGCGGCTAATCTTGCCGATAATTGGACTGGCGGCTTTTGCCGGGCTCATATACGGAGTGCGTCGTCGCATCGATAGCTTGCCATTCGCAATGACCACCACCCTCTTCTTAGTGGCAGGTGGAATGTTCGTCCTCACACTGCAGCCCTATATCGTGCCCTGGTCAATTACCGTTGCCGAAGCCGCAGCGCCACAGGCATCACTGTCATTTCTCCTTGCCGGCGGCGTCTTTGCATTGCCCGCTATTCTTATCTATACCGGTGTCGTCTACTGGGTGTTTCGGGGCAAGGTGCAATAAAACCAACTTCGGTACGAATACTTTGAGGGTTGGATATGCTGTTCGTAGAAAGCAGCGGAAAGCAGAATGAATAGGGCAACGATAAGTATGGCGCGCATCTCTCTATTTAGGTTTGAATTCACTAGGCGCTGAGTGGCACAGATGCTACAACCCCCTACACACTCAGCCCTTGCGGATGCTCTTTGCTGGCGGGCTTACAGCAGGAATTCGGCGCTGCACGATTGAGCCCAGCCAGAGAACGAGTGCGCCGACGATAATGCCCGGGAGCCCTTCGTAGACCAGCGCTTGCCATTCAAGGTAATGCCAGAGCACCACAGTGGCCACGCCACTCAGCACTGCCACAATGCTGGTGCTTTGGGCAGGTCGTTGGCCCAGACACAGCGCGAGCAGCAGTGGCGCAAAGGCACTCGCCAGAGCCGCCCATGCCATGATGACCAGACTGAACACACTTTGGGTATTGCTGATGGCCAGCAGCAAGGCAAGCATCGCTATGCCCACGGTGCTGGCTTTAATCAGTAGTGGGTTTTCAATCGGCTTGGGTAAAAGGTCTTGAGTCACGGCGGCAGAGCAACTCAGGATCAGCGAATCGGCGGTCGACATTGTTGCGGCGAAGACGCCGGCAAGAATCAACCCGACCAGCAGGGGTGGCAACAAACCCATGGCCATAGTCGGCAGTGCCAGCTCGGCGTCAAATGCCACCGTATCGCTAATATAAAGACGGGACAGCATACCCACACCGGTAGCAAGGCAATAAAACGCAGTAAACCACAGGTAGTACCAAGCGCGGGCCCTGCCCATGTTGTTGGCATCGTCCAGAGCCATGAAGCGCACCATGATATGCGGTTGGCCGATCACGGACATGCCGGCAAACAACCAGCTAACAACAAATAGCCCTGCACCTGCCGCCCCCGGCAGCAGTGTGTCCTTTGGGAACCAGTCGAGAAAGCCATCAATTTCCTGCATTTGAGCAATGGTTTGCGAGATACCCCCTGCCCAGTCAACCGCTACCCATAGCAGGGTTGCCATCGCGACAAACATGACGAATGACTGAGCTGCATCGGTCCAGATAGATGCGCGTATGCCCCCCACAAAACAATACAGGGTAACAATGACACTGCCGATGACAGCGCCCAACCAGATTGGCCAGTCAAACAGAACGTGCAGTGCCTTGCTGCCGGCCACTAGCTGGGCACTGGCGTAGGTCAGTAGAAAGACCAGAGAAATGATGCCAATAAGGCGGCGCAGCGCTAGTTGCCGATCACCCTGCCAGCTGCTAAGCACGGCGCCGTAGCTGGCCTCATCAGTTGCAGTGGTCGCTCGTCTCAGCCGCTCATGCACAAACCGTGAGGCCAGGAAGTCGCCGATGATCCAACCGGTCATCAACCACACCGATGCCAGTCCGGTGGTGTAGGTATAGCCGATGACACCGATAAACATATAGCCACTGTTGTTGGTGGCCACCGCCGACAGACCGACCAGCCAGGGCTTGATACTGCTATCAGCCAGATAGTAATCCTGGCGCGTACCACGCCGCTGCAGCACGGCGGCTAAGCCGACCAGGGTAAAAATGCACAGAAAGCCGATGAACGACAGAGCAATCTGTCCGGAAATGTCAGACGGGTTCATGTCATAGTATCGGTGCCAGCGCCCTGGCTAAATGGCGTGCTTTGTATACGGACGGCAAGGTTACCAATCTACTTTTAATCGACAGTGCGGATAAGCTGCTGAAACGGCTTGTAGTCGATCAGTTTGGCTAGCGCCGGATCGTTGGAAAGATCATCGCGATAGGCTTCGCTGCGCTCGAGTGCCTCGACTAAACAGTTGACGGACTCCTCCAACTGCCCCATCGCGGCATGTGCACAGGCCAGCTGATAAAAAGCATGAGAATTATCCGGCTCAATGTTCAGTGCTTGATGACACAGGTTCATGGCCCACTGCGGTTCGTCGAGATCCAACACCGCATCAGCTTTGTACGTCAACGCCTCAGCATAGACTGGGCGCAGGCTCAGAATCTGATCATAAATAACAATTTTGTTGTTGGGGCTACTTTCCTGACCGGCGCGCAACCACAGCGACTGCAGCTGCTGATTTAGCGCCACCTCCTCGCGCGTATCTTCTATCAGCTCCGTTTTTTGATGGAGCTGCCGTTCTATGTCATGCAGTCTGACTTCATAGGTTTCGATGAGCTTGGCGATCTCCTCATCGGCAACGGTGTGCACACGATCCTTGATATCACGGATTGAAGTCCAGCCTACCAGCACCAGGACAGAGCTGACTGCAGCGATTAAGTAAAAGAAGTAGCTGATCGTGTTGGTGGCGTACTCCACGCCGCGGTCGATCGAGTTGACCTCCCTATCCACGACCTGCTGAATCAGTTCATTTTTCGTTAGCGCCATTTCTATGCGCAGTTGCTTCAATTCCTCCAGCACATAAAGCGCCACAAAAGGTGATTCGGCGATACGCTCACCAAACTTCGGCGCTTCTTTCTCAACCTCGGGCTCTGCGGCGAAAACGCTGACGCTGCATAGCGTGCAGGTGAGCAGTAAACTTATTATTAAGCGGCGCATATCGTTCTCCCGTGGTCGTGAACTTCTACCAGACCACGATGCAGCGCCTTAACCGCTCTCTCGTAGTCGCTTTCGTCAACAAAGAACTCAATGTTCACTTGTCGCATAGATTGATGCATGGCCTGGATGCTGATGCCTTCCCCAGACAAAGCGCTGACGGCCTGCGCCAGAATACCGGCCACTTTCATATCACTGCCGATGGCGGATACGATCGCTACTTTGCGCTGAGTGAACTCGGCGTCGGGATAAGCTTCTTCCAGCGCTTGTCGCAGACGCTTCAATGTCTTAAGGTTCGTCGAGAGATAATGGGTTAGCGTATTCGCGTTCATGTCCTTGGCAACGACCTTCACCCTGAAACGCTGTAGCAGCTCCAGCACGGTTTGTTCATAGCTTGACGTATCGCCGACCATATTCTGATCAAACAGCTCCAGCACATAGATACCCTTGCTGCCGGCAATAATTTCCACGCACGGCGAATCACTGCGGTATTCCTGGGTGATAGCTGTGCCGGCATGCTCCGGCTCAAAGGTATTGCGAATTCGCAGCGGGATAGCATTTTGGCGCAGCCCTTTCGCTGCCTTCGGATGAATTGCTTCCACACCCAGATTCGACAACTGATCCGCAACATCGTAGTTTGTGCGCCCTATGGGTATCGCATTCTGCTCCCCCACCAGGCGCGGGTCAGCGCTGCTGAGGTGGAACTCTTTGTGGATGACGGCTTCGACAGCCTGAGTCAGAACGGCAATACGACTAAACGTCATCTCGCTATAGCCGCGATTCAATGTTCTCATCAAACCATCAGCGGCATGTGCGTAGCCGGTAACAATTGGCAGCTGTGTATCCAGATCCAGATCGTTGCATTCCATCAGGATACGTTCATCCAGTGAAACGTGGTCGGCCGCTTGCCAGCCCGTCAGATCGACAAAACGCGCATTCACATTGTCTTGTTGCAACAAAGCTGCCAGGTTCCATGCGCTATGTGCTTCGCCAATGCTAGCCAGCATCTCTCTAACCGTAGCCAAATGTCCGCTGAGTGAAAAATGCCCGTGCCCGCAGATCGCCTGAAGGCTATTCAGGCAGTCCTCCGTCGCATCCAGCCGCTCGTCAATAAACTGATTAGCGCGTAGCAACGAGGTGTCGTCCGAAAACAGCTCTCTATTGATGTTGTGCAGCCGCTCGCGGATAGCCCGCAAGGCCTCTTGCCAGCTTTCATCGCCTTTCTTGCTATTGGCAAATAAGCCATAGACGCCGGGCTTACCCGTTTTCTTATTTTCGAGCAGTTCATCGGTGACACCGCCATAGGCCGAAACAACGAAGATACGCTGATACAAACCCGTTGTGTTTGCCGGGCGCAAAACGATGTTGTCGCGCACAGCCAAATAATTTGTCATTGATGTTCCGCCGATTTTCTCGACACTGTGTTGCCTTACTGCTGAAGAGCTCATGTTTTACCTTTGTATTGAGACGGGCAAATTGGGCGTCTCACGCACAGCTGATACAAAGACGTGAAACGGGCATTGCCTGGAGTCGCGGAAATGGAATGGCTTCCCCGCATTGATCGCAGTAGCCGGCGGAGTCAGTATCGAGCCAGCGCAGATTTTGCTTTAAGCTAAGCAGCGCGCTGCGTTCCTGATCGGTGATCTTAGAACTCACTGTAAGCCTGTCGAGATCGACCTCTACTGAATCACCTCGAGCAGGATCGCCTGCAGTGCCGAGGACTAATTCAAGACGCTCGATCTGTTCTGTAATATTGGCTTTGAGCTGCTGGCACTCTGCATCAGTCATAGTCTGCGCCAGTGGCTATAGGACTAATCGAGTCGCGGCTGCAAATGTATTCCGGTCGTACCGAGCGATCGCAATATGGCGCGCCGACCCGATTGCTCATCGCGTTGTAAACAATGAATGCGTTGGAACGAGGAAATGGCGAGATATTGCTATTCGAACCGTGCATCGTATTGCAATCGAACACAATAATGCTGCCTGGTTTCCCGGTAGCAGTGAAAATGCCACCCTGAGCTGCCAGCTCGCAGAGACTCCCATCATTGGGAACGCCGTAATCCTGTTTTTTTAGTGAGGAACGAAAATGCTCGGCTGGCGTATGCCCCTCGCAAACGACAAACTCCTTATGTGATCCGGGGATCAGCATTAACGGACCGTTGTTTGTATGATTTTCTGTCAGAGTTACAGAGATGCTTAAGGCGCGCATAGCCGGCATGCCGTCTTCTACATGCCAGGTTTCGAAATCTGAATGCCAATAGAACTCCTTGCCATGAAACCCGGGTTTATAGTTGAGGCGTGATTGATGGATGTACACGTCATCATCAAGCAGATACCTGGCAATACCTGCCAGCCGCGGGTCACCTGCGAGCCGCTTGAAAACCTCGCTCACCTGATGAATCCGAAATACCGAACGCACTTCATCGCTGTCGTATTCGGTGATAGTTTCACCGCTAGCCTCAATAGCCGGATCAACCCTTAGGCGATTCAGTTCGCGGCGGAACATAGCCACTTCTTCCGGCGTGAACACATCTTCAACCACCATAAAACCATCATTGGCATATTGATCGATAAGCGACTGATCAAGCGGTGGTTTTACGCTCGGGGCCGAATAGACTATCGGCTCTTTACGCTTAATAAACTGGGCTTTCAGATTGCTGCGGGATGGATACATATCCGCACGCTCGTTCATGCTGCTTGGATTGCTGTTGTGTATCACTATTTCTCCTTATGCCGAGACCGGGTCGGCTTCAAGCTCGTATGCGCCCTGCTCGTTATGCACCTCGGTGCCATTGAGTGGCGGGTTGAATACGCAAGCCATCGTCATTTGCTCACTGGCGCAAAGCATATGACGATCATGCTGGTCCAAAACGTATAGCATGCCCGCACTAATAGGAAATGTCTTACCATCATCGAGTGTGGTGACCTCACCCTTGCCGCTGATGCAGTACACCGACTCCAGATGGTTCTGATAGTGCATTTCAAAATTTGCACCGGCGTAGATCGTGGTGATGTGAAATGAAAAGCCCATCGCGTCGTCTTTTAGCAATAGACGCGTGCTCTCCCAGTTGCCGTCCGGGGAAACGATACGCCGCCCGGTAGTCATTGCCGATTTAAGCTGTCGAACAATCATTGGAATATCCTCTTCTTTAAGAGCAGTTCTGTCAGACTTGAGCGAACAGCAACGGGCGTGCGTCTAAATGGCCGATACGATCAAGGATCGAATCATTGCCAGCACATACTTCGCTGATAGCCTCTTCGACAATATCGATACCCTGCTTGAGATTTTCATCGCTAATGGTTAGCGGACACAGAAACTTCACCACCTGATCGTCAGCGCCACTGGTTTCAATAATCAGGCCTTTCTGAAACGCCTTGCGACTCATTTCCCCGGCCAGTTCACCGCTAACGCAGTTGATACCCTGAAACATCCCCCGTCCGCGGGTCGTAAATTTGCCTTGTCCGTACTTCGCGACAATCTCGTTAAGACGCTTCGACATGTACTGCCCCTTGCGCTTAATCTCTTTGGAGAAACTGTCGCTAATCCAGTAGTGATCGATCGCGGCTTTTGCGGTAACAAACGCGAAGTTGTTGCCACGGAACGTACCGTTGTGCTCGCCGGGCGACCATGTATCAAGTTCCGGCTTCATCAGCACGATGGCAAACGGCAAACCATAACCACCCAGCGATTTAGATAGAGTAATTATGTCGGGTTCAATGCCGGCCTCTTCGAAACTGAAGTAGTCGCCGGTGCGCCCGCAACCCGCCTGAATATCATCAATGATCAGCAAAATGCCATGCTTTTTGCAGACGGTTTGTAGGTTCTGCAGCCACCTGATACTGGCAGCATTGATGCCGCCCTCACCCTGCACTGTCTCCACGAGAACAGCGGCCGGTGAATTAATGCCGCTACTGGAATCCGATAGAACTTTATCGAGGTAGCGGGTGGTGTCGATATCGGCACCGAGGTAGCCGTCGTAAGGCATGCGATGCGTGCCACTTAGGCTCACCCCCGCTGCATTCCGATGGTGCGAGTTGCCGGTCGCCGATAACGCCCCCAGGCTTACGCCGTGGAAGCCGTTCGTAAAGCACACGATATTGTGTTGCCCGGTAACATTTCTGGCAATTTTCATCGCCGCCTCAACCGCGTTGGTGCCAGTAGGCCCGGTAAACTGAACCATATAGTTCATTTTTCGCGGTTTAAGGATATTTTCGTTAAAGGTCTCCAGAAACTCGCCTTTCGCCTTGGTGTGCATGTCGAGCCCGTGAGTAATGCCATCTTCAAGGATGTACTCCAGCAGCTTCTCTTTGAAAACCGGGTTGTTGTGTCCGTAGTTAAGAGTGCCGGCGCCGGCGAGAAAATCCAGATACTTGTTGCCGTCCTCGTCGTACAGTAATTCACCTTGCGCCTTGTTGAACACGCGCGGAAAAGCACGGGCGTAGCTTTGTACTTCTGATTCAATTTCTTCAAATATTTTCATGTTCTACCCTCTGAGTTAGAGATGAGTTCTGGTTGCAGACGGTTCATTCGGGCGATAACTTTATCGGTCCGATAGTCAGAAGTATTTCTGAGTCGTGCTGACCGTTAAAATGTGCGCTTTTATCGAACAGCGGTGCGCGTGACATGTCGCCGGAGCAACGTTCCGCGAAACCCTCAAACAGCGCCCACGAAGCGCGATTGTCGGCAGTGATTGTTGTCTGGATAAAGCGCACATCACTGCACGTATCACGTCGTAATATCGACTCCAACATTCTTCCTGCGACACCGTTACCGCGAGCCTCTGCGGCAACCGCAACTTGCCAGATAAACAAGGTGTCAGTGTGCTCCGGAAGACGATAGCCACTGGTAAAACCCACTAACGTGACGCCCACCTTCGCAACTACTGACGTCGTTGCAAAGTGACCGCACTGCAGCAGATTGCAGTAGGCGGAGTTGGTATCGAGTGGCGGGCAGCGCTGAATGAGCGCAGAGACAGACGGCCCATCATCTAAAGATGCGAGGTCAAAGTTAAGTTGTAAGGCCATTTTTTAGTGTCTAGTCCGTGTAAATTACTTAGAACACGAAGTATTATACACAAAATAGACAGCCAATGAAGCCATACCAATCGTTGTACAAGTTATATCCTCATTATCATAGATGGCTTCACTACCATAGACGACCAAGAAAAGCCTATAATAAAAGCTTAGAACACGAATTAGTGGGTGTAGGCTTGAATATCCACCGAGAGGTGCGTCGCAAGGGTTCACGACTGGCGCAAACCATCTGATCAAGCGACTTTGCAGGTTATCCATCGTCCATCATGAAGGGTGTAACGCCGACGCGGCGATAGCCGGCCGACAATAGGTTGAACAGGTATAATTCTCCGCAATTACTGCCCACGAACTGGAAATTAGGGATTGCATTTTGAATCATATAGAAGAGGTATTGATTGCACTGCGCAGGGTCATACGCGCAACCGATTTGCATTCACGTCAGCTGGTAAAAACCACCGGACTAACAGCGCCGCAGATTCTCTTACTGCAAACTATTCGTAACCAGGGGCAAGTCAGTATTCGCGAACTGGCTAACGACATGAGCCTGAGTCAGGCGACCGTCACCACTATTCTCGATCGACTAGAAAAAAAGGATCTGGCCTACCGGCAACGTTCCGCAAGCGATAAACGGAAAGTACACGCTCACTTGACAGCTAAAGGTCAGACCGCCCTGAAAGATGCGCCGATACCGCTACAGGATCAATTCGCCAGCCAGTTCAACGAGCTACAGCAGTGGGAAAAAACGATGATTATTTCGTCGCTGCAACGTATCGCTGAAATGATGGATGCGAGCGGTCTGGACGCTTCTCCGGTGCTCGATATTGGCAACCTCGGACGCGATGGCGAATCGTGATACGGCAATCAGCTATCGCCGGGGGAATGCGACAGACTATTTAACAAGAGGCGGCTTAAGTGTCTCGCAGACGGGGCAATTCACCCGGGTCTTTTGGTTCAGCTATTGGATCAGTCTCTGTGAAATTTGTTCCCGCTTCTGACTCAGCATGGTTATTCACCTCTGGCTTAGGTCTGCCGGACTGGATGCATCGCATATTCGTCCGCACCCTTTAATATCATCTTGTGGCGCGGCCTTAAAGCTGTTGTTGAGCGTATAAATAGTTAGCCACCCTGCAGAATCGGGCGGCTGTTTTTTCTGAGTGAAAAAAAAATGCTCTCCACATGAAAGAAGACTGTCTGGCTAAGCTATCACTGCGAGCCATACTCCATAAACAGGGGTGCACTTATGCTTAGGTTCACACGCCCATTGGACCCGTTAATTACAACTCTTGTCGTGCTGCCGTTGCTCTCTTTCAGTGCCGCTGCTGCCACCGTGCACGCACAGCCAGACGGCCCGATTAATTTAATCGAAGGCCTGTTTATCAGCACGAATCAATGCGTCGACCTTGAGTTCGGTGCGCTACTGGCAACCGGCGAGACGATCTGCATGTTTGGCCCCAGTTACCCTGCGGGCACCTACGTGATGGCGCTGAATGGATTTTCGAACTGTTGAATCTGCAGTGGAAAGCCGCCCTGCCAGAAAGGAGCGGCGAACTTTACCGAAAATTAACTCGATCTCTTTGGTTGTCATGACACCGCAATAACATTGCCCACAGCATGAGGCGCGCCCGACAGATGGGCATAACCCTAATTGATACGCTGGCCATGCACTTCACACCACCGCGCTTTGTTAGTATTAATTCCAATGTGCACAGCACCTGTCCTCACTGGAAAAAAACTATGATTTTGCGGACTCTCATTACTTCCCTACTGATCGCCATGCTGGCTATCCCTGCCGTCTCACTTGCCGGTGGTCACATACAAACCTGGCCAGCTAAACCCGATATACAGCTCGACCCCAACCTGCGCTCCGACTTGACCGGTACCGTTATGGTAACCGGCGCTAACCGGGGCATCGGACTGCAGCTTGCGACCAACTACGCCGAAAGAGGCTGGACGGTTATCGCAACGGCCCGCGATCCCAAGAAGGCAATAGAGCTGAACGCATTGGCCGATCAATACCCTAATGTTTCTGTCGAGTATATGGACCTGACCGACCACAAAGGCATCGACAAACTGGCTAAGAAACTGGATGGCGTTCCCATCGATGTATTACTCAACAATGCCGCCATGCTGGGGGACCCGGCTGGACAAGATTACGGCAGTTTCGACTACAAGTTGATGCAACAGGTCTATGAAGTGAATACCGTTGGCACAATGAAGATGTCGGAGGCATTTTTCGAGAATGTTAACGCCAGCGATCAAAAGAAGATTGTGGCCATAACCAGCCTACAAGGCAGCATTGCGGGTGCTCGCGACCCCCTTATTCCTTTTTATAAGATGAGCAAAACAGCCCTCAATATGGGCATGACAAACGTTTCGCGGCGGGTCAAAAGGCAGAAGATTACTGTCGCGCTAATCTCACCGGGAGCTGTCGACACCGAGATGATGAACTCTGCTCTCGATCATGCGGGCTTTAAAGGCAACTTTCTTATCACACCCGAAGAGAGCGCCGAAGCGGTTATCAATATTATTGACCAGTACAATTTCGAGCTCTCCGGTACGTTCATGTCACACCGGGGCGACGTCATACCCTGGTAGCCCATTCGACAACGCTCCTATCGCCTCCCTAGTAAGTAGGTTTGGGGTAAGTTCAAGGCAGACAACTAAAAAACCCGGCTTAAGGCCGGGTTTTTTGCAACACAACGGTGAATGCAGACAGACATTGTCTGATTATTGCCCTCGCCTAAAGCCCACCGTTTGAGGCCGCCTATTCTGGACGCTTCGCGGTTGTAAGCGTTTGCCTGATGCCAAAGGCCTCTTTGTAGTGCATGAAATTTCGGGGGGTGACAAAGGCACTCAACCAAGAAGAGCCAGCAATCCCTCTCGCCAGAGCTGCGGTCAAAAGAAATGAGATAATAGTTAGTAGTGCACCGGTCAGATTTTCAGACGGATCCAGCCCCAATCCGCTTACGGCGACTTTCTCTACGAAGCGCATTATGGGCAGGTGGCCCAGATACATTATTAGGACATTCTGACCCACCCAGCGAAACACAAAGACTTTTTCAAGGAGCGGCGCAAACATCAATATGGCAACGCTGCCGAACGTAACGCGAACCCTATGCGTCGCGAATTCATCAAATTGAAACAGGGTATAGAAGTTGGCCTGAACATTGATGACTACCTGAGCTTTGGAGCTGGCACCATAATCAACATCGTCAACGGCACTGCTTTAACCAATGTCATTTGAAATACAGGCGGCTAGACAAGCATAGGCGCGAACGCGAATATCATAGGGGCTGTTCTTGCGAATACGTACGTTAGTACTGGTGCGAATTCTACGCTAGCAGGCCCAGGCATTTCTTGTGGTGGTGCATTTTCAGCAACGTCGTACGTCACTGTGGGCGCAAACGCCACAGTCGGCAGCGTGGGTTGTTCGGGTGCACTTACAGTGATACCCGTGCCAGCGGCACTCTGGTTATTCGGTTCAGGCTTAGGCCTACTGGGTTGGATGCGTCGTAACGCTTAATATCGATTCCAAGTTACAAGAAAAGGCCCGCTGAATGCGGGCCTTTTCTTAAGTCATCAGGCTCTTAAGCCTTGGGGCTTTTGTTGTTGAGTACGTCTTTAGTTGGTGCCCGGAGCCGGAATCGAACCGGCACGGTATTTCTACCGAGGGATTTTAAGTCCCTTGCGTCTACCAGTTCCGCCATCCGGGCATTGCAAATTTTTAATTGGAGGCTAGGAGCGGAATCGAACCGCTGTCCACGGCTTTGCAGGCCGTTGCATAACCACTCTGCCACCTAGCCTTTGGTGTACCTGCGAAACTCGCAGGGTGTGCGGGTTGCGAACTTTAGCACTCTGCTGCTGGTTTTTCACCAACCACGGCGGCCTTATTGCACCTGAGCATAAAAAAAACCGTCTCACGCGAATCGCATGAGACGGTTTTTACAACTGGAGCGGGTGAACGGGTTCGAACCGTCGACCTCGACCTTGGCAAGGTCGCGCTCTACCAGCTGAGCTACACCCGCTTGAGAGGCGTATATCTTACGGTCGGAATACTAAGAGTCAAGCCAAAATGCTACAGATTAAGGAAGTTTTTGCCAATTCACACCACGCCCCTAAAAAAAGCACCGTATATGACTGGCTAGTCAGCTTTGTTGAGCGCGGGACCGGCCGCCTGCAAATACTGAAACATCGTGAACAAGGTCAAACCAGCGGCAATAACCAGCAAGGTGTAACCGATCTCGAACGCGGGCAAACCGAAGACAGGCTCGGTAAACAGCATGGCACCAATGCCCACCATCTGAAATATAGTTTTCGTTTTAGCGAATGATGAGACGGCCACATTGTGCCGCTCACCCATCTCGGCCATCCATTCACGCAATGCAGAAATAGCGATCTCTCGACCAATAATAACGGTGGCCACGACCATCAACAGCAACTGCCCCTGGTTCACGTAAACCAGCAGTACCAGCGCGGTGCTCACCATGAGCTTGTCGGCGACAGGATCGAGAAACGCGCCGAACTTAGTAATTTGATTCCACTTGCGTGCCAGATAGCCATCAAACGCATCGGTAATACCCGCCGCGGTAAAAACCAGCGCAGCAGCAGGATGCGCCCAGCTAAAGGGCAGCAGATACACCGCTACCACAAGCGGAATAGCCGCGATGCGAAACCACGTCAGGAGGATGGGAATATTAAAAGTCATGCTGTCTCAATGCGCTGGCTCAATAGATTGCAGGCTCCCCACTTATACGATTGGCTGTGCAACCTGCTTTTTATGATTGTAGCGTGAGCGGCTTGGAATTGCTCAACATCTGCGGCTTTCCTTGCGAAGAAGGCACTGTCCTACTTGCGTTCAGACTCAATAACACCATGAAAATAACCGTAGATTTTTTCCGCAAGTGAGGGGCTAATACCATTAACGCCGGCAAGGTCTTCCTTGCCGGCACTCTTTACGCCCTGCAAGCCACCAAAGTGCTGCAGCAATGCTTTGCGACGTTTCGGGCCGAGTCCGGCGATAGACTCCAAGGCCGAGGTCTTGCGCGCTTTGTTACGCGATGCACGGTGTCCTGCCACAGCAAACCGATGCGCTTCGTCGCGAACTTGCTGAATGAGATGCATGGCCCCCGAGTTGCCGGCAATCGGCACAGGCAGCGATTGACCGGGTAACCAGATCTGCTCTTCACCAGCCCGCCGGTCCGGCCCTTTCGAGACACCTGCAATAGTCATGCCTTCCATACCGATAGCCTCTAAGGCCTCAACAGCGCTCGACAACTGGCCCTTACCACCATCAATCAGCACCAGATCAGGCACAGGGCTCTCGCCGCTCTTCACCCGGCTATAGCGTCTGCGCACGGCTTGTTGGATGGCGGCATAGTCATCCCCTGCCGCCACGTCTTTAATGTTGAAGCGACGATACGACTGCTTCATGGGGCCTTCCACGCCAAAGACCACGCAGGAAGCCACGGTTGCCTCACCCGAGGTGTGACTGATATCGAAACACTCGATACGTGCGGGTGGGCCATCGAGCCCAAAGGCCTTTGCCAACTCGGCCCGCTGACTGTGCAAACTGGCGTTGCTCGCCAGCTTCATCATCAGACCCTCTTCGGCATTGGTTTTGGCCATCTCCAACCAACCTTTGCGGCGGCCGCGCACCCGGGTTTTAATTTCAACCTTGCGATTCGCGTGCGCGCTCAAACCTGCGTTTAAAAGTTCTATATCGGAGACATCTGTGTTAAGCAGAATCTCCGGGGGCACTTCATGCGAGAAATAGTGCTGGCCAATAAATCCGGACATCACCTCTTCCACCGACGTGCCCTTGGCCGTGCGCGGGTAAAATTTGCGGCTGCCCAGCACCCGGCCACCGCGAATCATGATGCAGCAAATGGCGAACTGCCCGGCCTGCTCAACTACAGAGACAGCATCAGCACTGGTTTTCAGGCCCCCTGCCACCAATTGCCGTGACTGCAGCTGCTTAATCGCTGCCACCTGATCACGAAACTGGGCGGCCCTTTCATACTGTTGATCTGATGCCGCCAAATCCATCTTCTCGCGCAGCTTGTTAATGACGGTATCGCTGCGTCCCTCCAGAAACAGCACCGCATTATTTACATCTTCTGCATACGCCGCAGCGCTGATCTCGCCGGTGCAAGGCCCGGAACAACGCTTAATCTGAAACTGCAAACACGGCCGGCTGCGATTCTGAAAGAACGCATCCTCGCACTGGCGAATGCGAAATAACTTTTGAATGAGCAGCAAACTTTCACGCACGGCCCACGAATTGGGATAAGGCCCGAAAAAACGCCCGGTCTTTTTGCGTGCACCGCGATAAAACAACAGTCGCGGGTAGGCGTGATCGCCGGTGAGGTGAATGTACGGGTAGCTCTTGTCATCGCGCAGCAGCACATTAAACCGCGGCTGATGCAGTTTGATGAGATTGTATTCAAGGATCAGTGCTTCGAGCTCTGTTTGGGTAACGGTGAAGTCGACCCGCTCGGTAGCGTTCATGAGCGCCTGGGTTTTCGGGTGATGCGCCTTGCTGCCGAAGTACGTGGAGACGCGCTTCTTCAGGTCTTTGGCCTTGCCCACATACAACACGTCGCCGGCCGCATTCAGCATGCGGTAACACCCGGGCCGGTGGGTCAGGATCTTTAAGAATGCTTTGCTATCGAATGCCTCTGCCATCACACGTTAGTCTTTGCGGCTATTTAAGAGTTCACGGGCGCGCTGAAACACCTCAAGAAACATCGAATCAGTGAGCCGCCTGGTCTGCGTGTTATAGCGGCTGCAGTGGTAGGAACTAAGTAGCGTGAGAGAGTTGTTCAGCGTGTGTTCAGCCCCATGGCCGAAACGGAAATCTGCCTGCCGTAAGCCCAGCGCCTTAATGATCGCCTTATGCGCTATGCCGCCAAGAGCCAGCACCACCGCATTGGCCGGCATCGAGCTAAGCTCGTCAGCAAGGAACGGATTGCAGGTGTTCACTTCGGCTCCTATGGGTTTGTTGTCCGGTGGCAGGCAGCGCACGGCGTTAGTGATACGGCAATCCAGAAGCTCAAGCCCGTCATCCGTGCTCACGCTTTCGGCGGCGCTGGCAAAGCCTGTGGCATGCAGCGTCTCATAAAGCAGAACACCCGCATGGTCGCCGGTAAATGGCCGGCCCGTGGCATTGGCTCCGTGCATACCGGGCGCCAAACCGACCACCAGTAAGCGTGCCTTAGCCGCGCCAAAAGACGGCACAGGTTTTGCAAAGTAGTCGGGATGCCGGCGCTTAACCTCATCCAGAAAAGCGGCAAGGCGCGGGCATAAACGGCAATCTGTGGTAAAGGTAGGCACCTGCTGATTATAGGCTTGCGGCACGGAGCTGTCTTGCGTGCACGCTTAGCGTGCTGGCTTTGAACGGGCGGCGATTTTCATGGCCATCTCCAGAGCTTGCTCATAATTCAGGCGCGGATCGACCTGGGTCAGATAGGCCCGGTCGAGGCCGTCATCATCCAGTCCGCGTGCACCGCCGGTGCACTCGGTAACGTCATCGCCGGTAAGCTCAAAGTGAACGCCACCCAAGTGACTGCCCTGTTCCGCATGCACCGCGAACGAACTCTCGAGCTCGGCCAGAATATTGTCGAAGCGTCGGGTTTTGCGACCATTGCTGGCGGTTTCAGTATTGCCGTGCATGGGATCGCACATCCACAATACATTGGCGCCCATGCGCTGCACTTGCTGCACGAGCGGCGGCAACTGTTCAGTGATCTGCTTCGCCCCGAAGCGATGAATCAGGGTGAGTTTGCCCGGCTCGTTATCGGGGTTCAGTGTTTCGATGAGTCCGGCGAGCCAGTCACCGGCCATCTCCGGACCAATTTTCACCCCGACCGGGTTGGCAATACCCTTGAAGTATTCAACATGTGCACCATCAAGAGCGGCGGTCCGCACGCCAATCCACGGCATGTGCGTGCCTAAGTTGTAGTAACGCTTCCGCAGCGGCAGAAACCGGGTAACCGCCTGCTCATACAGCAACTGCAGGCCTTCATGTGAGGTGTAGAAATCAACCCGGGTGGTCGTTGAAATGTGCCTGCCCGAGATGCTCTCGAAGAAATCCAGTGAGTTGGCAATATCGCTCACTATGGCGTGATACCGGTCGGCCATCGGCGAGTGTTGCACCCAGTCGAGATCCCAGTTCTCGGGATGGTGAAGGTCGGCAAAGCCGCTGTCGATGAGTGATCGGATGAAATTCAGCGTTAAGGCTGAATGCTCGTAACCGCGCCGCATTAAGTCCGGGTTGGGGCTTCTCTCGGCCGCGGTAAAGCCGGCGGCATTGACCAGATCGCCGCGAAAGCTCGGCAACGTCAGCCCATCAATAGTTTCGGTATCGCTGGACCGGGGCTTGGCGTACTGGCCGGCAATCCGGCCTATCCGGACGACGGGCTTTTTGAGTCCGTGCAGCATCAGCACGCTCATCTGTAGCAGGATTTTCAACTTGCGGGTAATAATGTCTGAATTGCAGTCGGCAAAGGTCTCGGCGCAATCCCCACCCTGCAATACAAAAGCCTCGCCGCGTTGGGCGCTGGCGATCTTGTCTTTAAGGGCTTCAATCTCCCAGCTGGTGACCAGCGGTGGCAGAGTGTGCAAATGTCCGAGCACGGCGGCCAACGCCTCGCTATCGGGATAACTAGGCTGCTGCAACGCTGGCTTATGCTGCCAACTGGCGGGTTCCCATGCTGTCTTATCTTTACTCATGTTTTACAAAGACTCTTTAAATATTTGTTAAATAATAATTTTATTAAACTACTTTTTATGCTGCTTCGCCAGCTCCCAGAGCTCATCCAGGCCCGCCGCCGCATAATCGCCCCACCCTTTGCCCGCTTGCTGCATGCCCTGCTCCATGCGCCGCACACGCGCCTCAAACTTGTTATTAGCCAGGCGCAGCGCTTCCTCGGGGTCAACGCCGAGGTGACGCCCTAAGCTGGTCATTGCCAGCAATAGATCCCCGTATTCCTCACTAATACGGGCCTTATCGCCCGTTGCCGCGGCCGCGGCCACTTCGCGCGCCTCTTCGGCCACTTTAGCCAGAACGCCGTCGGTGCTGCCCCAGTCAAAGCCTTGTGAGGCCGCCCGCTTGCCCAACTTGGCCGCCCGCTTCAAGGCGGGTACGGCCTTCGGCACTCCTGCCAGAATTGAGCTATCTGCCGGGTTAGCAGCGCGCTGTTCTGCCAGTTTGTGGTTCTCCCACGCCACCTTCAAACCCGCTTCATCGCTATAGCGCACATCAGCAAAGACATGCGGATGCCGCCGGATAAGCTTCTCGCTAATGGCGTTCACCACGTCAGCAAATTCGAAGCGGCCTTGCTCACTGGCCATCTGTGCGTAAAAGACCACCTGAAACAGCAAATCACCAAGCTCACCTTTGAGCGCCTCAAGGTCGGCCTGATCGATGGCTTCAGCCACTTCATAGGCCTCTTCAATGGTGTGAGGAGCAATGCTGGCAAAGGTCTGTGCCCGGTCCCATTCGCAGCCATTCTCCGGGTCACGCAGCTGTCGCATAATATCTAATAATTTATTCATTAATAATGACTTAACTAATTATTGTTATAAATGACTTTAATATATGTGCGGTGGCACCCCAGATCCGGTAGTCCTCATACAGGTACTCGTAAGTAGGCAATCCTACGCCGCTACGATAGCGGATCTGCTCGCCCCTATTGGCCGGATCCAGCAAGTGCGTCAGCGGCACTTCAAAGATCTCAGCCACCTCGCCAGGATAGGGCGTGAGCATGACCGGCGTTGCCACCAAGCCGACCACCGGCAGCACGGCAAATCCGGTAATCACGGGATGCGGCTCGAGGTAGCCCAGTACCCGAACCGCCTCTGCAGCAAGCCCTATTTCTTCTGTGGTTTCACGGAGCGCTGTGGCCTCAAGGCTGGAATCCTGCGGGTCGCGGCTGCCACCAGGAAAGCTGATTTGCCCGGGGTGAGCGGTGAGTTCGTCGGTCCGCCGGGTAAACAGCACGGTGAGCCCGCAGTCCCGGAGCAACAGCGGCAACAACACCGCCGCTTCACGCAGCGGCGGTTTGTACCAGGCATTAACTACATCAGCCGCCAGCCCTTGAATAGCTTGCCGGCCGGGTTCGTCAGCAATACGGCTCGCACGCAGACAGTATTCGATATGTTGCGCAGAGACCGGCATACTGAAGCGTTTAAGGCTTATCAGGCCTTAATGCCACCTTTGCAGAGTTCCGCAGGATCGAGCAAGCGGTCGAGATCGGCATCGGTAAGATCGGTCTCTTCCTTTGCTACATCGCGAACCGGGCGCCCTTCGGCGTAGGCTTTCTTCGCAATGGCCGCACCCTTGTCATAGCCAATTACGGCATTCATGGCCGTCACCAGAATCGGATTACGTGACAGTGCGTTCTGCAGGTTGTCGTGGTTGACCGTGAACCCGGCAATGGCGTGGTCCGCTAATGCGACAGAACCATTGGCCAGAATCTCAATACTTTGCAGCAGGTTGTAGGCCACCACAGGCAGCATCACGTTGAGCTGGAAATTGCCCGCCTGACCGGCTACGGCAATCGTCGCGTCGTTGCCCATCACTTGTGCGGCCAGCATGGTGACGGCTTCGGGAATCACGGGGTTTACTTTGCCGGGCATGATTGAACTGCCGGGCTGCAATGAAGGCAGTGCAATCTCGCCCAGACCCGCTAACGGGCCGCTGTTCATCCAACGCAGATCGTTGGCAATTTTCATCAGTGACACGGCCAGGGTCCGCAACTGTCCCGAAATCTCGACAGCCGTATCCTGCGTGGCAAGCGCTTCGAAATAGTTGTCGGCAGGCTTGAATGCCAGGCCGGTCTGTTCCTCAAGAATAGTGGCCACCTTGCCACCAAATTTAGGATGGGCATTAATACCTGTGCCTACGGCGGTGCCGCCCTGAGCAAGACCCAGCAAACGCGGCATAGAGGCTTCGATGCGCTCAATACCATGCTGAATCTGACTGGCCCAGCCGTTAAGCTCTTGGCCCATCGTCACAGGCATCGCATCCATTAAATGGGTACGGCCCGTCTTAACAACATCGGCCGTTTCTTCAGCTTTTGCCGTAATCACCGCGTGCAGGTGCCGCAGCGCGGGTAGGAGCTTCTCGTTAATCTCAATCGCGGCACTCACGTGCACGGCAGTAGGAATAACATCGTTGCTACTCTGCCCCATATTGACCTCATCATTGGGATGCACTTTCTTGCCACTATTCGCGGTGGCCAGATTCGAGATAACCTCGTTGGCGTTCATATTGGAACTCGTGCCTGAACCCGTCTGAAACACATCCACCGGGAAGTGCTCATCGTACTTGCCGTCCGCGACATCAAGAGCCGCCGCCTGAATTGCTTTGGCGACGCCGGTCTTCATCAGACCCAGCTCGGCATTGGCTCCGGCTGTCGCGTACTTGATAAGCCCCAGCGCCTTGATAAAGGCTCGTGGCATGGCCAGACCGCTAATCGGGAAATTGTTCACTGCACGTTGGGTTTGGGCAGCCCACAGTGCTGACTCCGGAACCTGCAACTCGCCCATGCTGTCGCCTTCAATCCGGTAAGCCTTATCGTTCATTGATGTTTCTCCATAAAGGGAACCGTCCGGCTCCAACTGTGTGCGCCCGCCACTATCCGTGCTCATGGGCCGGACAACGAAGCAAAAACGCGGTAACTCATTCGTGTATGATTCTAGGCGGTGAAGTATAGGTATTCGTTGCCCTATTCTCTAGTGGCAACGCACGACTCCGGCTTCATGAAACTCCGATTTTCCAAGATGCCTTCAGTCCGGTCCCGACCGACAAGTCATTAATAACCGTCCGTCAGGTTTTGCACTATGGCGGCTCATATCTAACGAACTGCATACGAATCAAAGCCATGGAACAACAACCTCTTACCGCCATCTCTCCTTTAGACGGGCGTTATGCCAGCAAATGCGAACCGCTACGCGAGCTGTTCAGTGAATACGGGCTCATCCGTTACCGCACCCTTGTTGAAGTCCGCTGGCTGCAGTTTCTGGCGGCTCACCCCGGAATCCCCGAGGTGCCTGCGCTCGGCGGTCCTGAGAGTGATTTCCTGAATAATCTGGTCGATAAGTTTAGTGCTAACGATGCCCGCAAAGTAAAAGATATTGAGAAAGTCACTAATCATGATGTCAAGGCGGTGGAGTATTTTATAGCCGAGCGCTTGGGTCATTCCGGCGAGCTGGCCAGTCTGAAACCCTTCTTGCACTTTGCCTGCACCTCGGAAGACATCAACAACATCTCGTACGCATTAATACTGCGCCAAGGGCGTGATGGGCTGCTGATTCCCGCCCTTAAAAAGATCATTGGCAAGCTGCACGCCTTATCGCAGGCAACTGCCGACCAGCCAATGCTCTCCCGCACCCACGGCCAGACGGCCAGCCCGACCACGCTGGGCAAAGAAATTGCGAACGTTATTTATCGTCTCGAACGACAGGTGAAACTGCTGGCCGCGGTGCCCCCGACGGCAAAAATGAACGGCGCTGTCGGCAACTTCAATGCGCATGTTGTCGCCTACCCCGAGGTTGACTGGCCCGCCGCCGCCAAAGCCTTTATCGAATCTTTGGGTCTTGAATACAACCCCTACACCACACAGATTGAGCCGCACGACTGGATGGCTGAATACTGCGATGCGCTGGCGCGGATCAATACCATTCTTATCGATGCCTGTCGTGATATCTGGGGTTACATCTCGCTGGGTTATTTCACGCAGCGCCGGGTTAAAAATGAAGTCGGCTCATCCACTATGCCGCATAAAGTAAACCCCATCGACTTCGAAAATGCCGAAGGCAATCTGGGTATCGCCAACAGCCTGCTGAATCACTTTGCCGCCAAGCTGCCCATTTCCCGCTGGCAGCGTGATCTGAGCGATTCAACCGTGCAGCGCAACTTCGGCACTGCTGCCGGCCACTCTTATCTGGCCTATCAATCGATGCTGGGCGGCATGGATCGGCTCGAGCCCAACCCTGCCCGCCTGAACGACGACCTGGCTGACCGCTGGGAACTGCTGGCAGAACCGGTGCAAACAGTCATGCGCAAGCATGGCATTACCGATGCCTACGAGCAGCTCAAGGCGCTCACCCGCGGTGAAGCGATCGATGCCGCTAAAATGGCTGAATTCGTCGCTGGACTGGATATTCCTGAGGCCGATAAAGCAATACTCGCCGCCCTGACGCCGAGCAGTTATATCGGTATTGCGGCTCAATTGGCGCGAGGTCTGAAGTAGTAGGCGGTCCACAGGCACGAGGCCCGACTCCGGAAATACGGCCGCCAGGGTCTGGCTATACGCATATTTTCTTAAGAACAATCTCTAAGGTTATGTAAATTAAGCAAATCTAGCTGAGCATTACGGGCTAGAGTCTGCCATTGATAAAACACAGCTACCCGCTTTTGGTGTGTTCAGACCTTATCCAAACAGACGATGTCTTAAATTCGTGACCGAGTTGGCATCATTGCTCATTCATTTGAGTGAGAGTGTGTACCTGCTCCCACGCTCACGTTTATGGATAAGTTAAAGCAGACAGGACGCCCAACTTCCTCAAGCCCGATAGTGTTGTGGATGGATGATGTTCCCTAATGCGGATCGGCAAAATGGAATTGCAATATGCCGTACGATCAACAAAAACGTCAGGTGATTTCCTCCTTCGAGGACACCCGCAACGCCGTCACTCAACTCGCCGCAGGCGCGGAGCGCATGCTATCCATCTATACCCCGGATCTGGAGCCGGGTATTTACGACGACGAACAATTTCTCGAGGTCGTCAAGCGACTGGTTCTGTCAAAGCGCTATGCCCGTGTGCGGGTACTGATCTCCAAACCCTCGCGCACGAACCGCAATGGTAACCGGCTGGTAGCACTTGGCAGGCGGTTGAACACCTACATCGAATTTCGCAGCGTTGATGAAAAATTCCGTGAAAAGCACCAGGAGGCGTATCTGATTGCCGACGATAATGCACTGTTATTCAGAGCTTCAAGCGGCAAATGGGAAGGTATTGCAGGCACGCATGAACCACAGATTGCCGGCCATCAGCTCGAGATTTTCGACGAAATCTGGGAAGCCTCCGAGTTTAAATACGAGGAGCACGAAGCCCGGGCCTAATATCGCGCGCCCGGAGAGGCCCTAATTCCACGATGCAGAAAGCAAAGTATTTGACCGGGTATGACCGGACACCGACAGGCTGCAGAGCTATGCTACAGGCATGTCAAACGCAAACCCACTATCAATTGAGCCGGGCATGAAGCCCCTGCACCTTACCGTTGCCGCCATTATCGAAGACCGCAACAGGTTCTTGATGGTTGAGGAAACGGTTCAGGATGAATTGGTGATTAATCAGCCGGCAGGTCACGTGGAACCGGGCGAAACTCTGCAAGAGGCCGTCTCGCGGGAAACGCTCGAAGAGACTGCCTGGCACTTCTCACCAGAAACCTTGGTCGGGCTCTACCTCTGGGAGCACCCGGATAGCGGCGAGCGCTTCCTGCGTGCCGTCTTTGTGGGCAAACACTTTGATCATGAGCCCAAGCAGCCGCTCGATACCGGCATAGAGAGAGCGCTGTGGCTCAGCCGTGAAGAGCTCCAACGGCGCGGTCCGCAATTACGCAGCCCGATGGTGCTTCGGAGCATTGACGATTATCTGGCGGGCAAGCGCTACCCCCTCGAGGTGGTCAGCCATCTCGGCGTGGCCGACCTGCTCGAGAAAGCTGCAAAAGTCAGCAACTAGCAACCACCTCAGCTAAGCAGATGCCCGGCTTCACGGGTACAATCAGCTCCCATGAATTCCAAACCCACCCTTGGCAAGGTCATACTCGGTGTCTCCGGTGGCGTCGATTCGGCGGTGTCCGCCTGGTTGCTGCAGCAACAGGGCTACACGGTTGAAGCCCTGCATATGACCAACTGGGATGAAGCAGACGGTTACTGCACGGCTGCCGCCGATTTTCAGGATGCCCGCAAGGTTTGTCAGCACCTAGGCATCCCCTTGCATCGGGTGAATTTTGCAGAGGAGTATCAGGAACGCGTATTTGCTGATTTTCTGGCTGAGTACCGTGCAGGCCGGACCCCCAATCCCGACATCCTCTGCAATCGCTATATCAAGTTTGGCGAGTTTTACCACTATGCGAAGCGCCTGGGCGCAGACTATATCGCCACCGGGCACTACGCCCGCGTTGAACATAGCGAGGGCGAATCGCGCCTGCTTACCGGTCTCGACAGCAACAAAGACCAGAGCTACTTCCTCCACGCTATCTTTCAGGAACCGCTGCAAGACACGCTATTCCCCCTCGGTGAACTGCCGAAACCCGAGGTGAGGCGGTTAGCCAACAAAGCTGGGCTGCCCAATTTCGCCAAGCGCGACAGCACCGGCATCTGCTTTATCGGGGAACGCCCGTTCCGTGAGTTTCTGAGTCGTTATATCGAGGATGCCAGGGGCGCCATCGAAACTCCTGAAGGGCACGTCATTGGCGAGCATCAGGGCCTCATGCATCACACCCTCGGGCAGCGTCAGGGCTTGCAGATCGGTGGCATTAGAGGTCGCCCGGATGAGCCGTGGTACGTGGCTGGCAAAGATACAAAACGCAATGTTGTTGTTGCCGTACAAGGACGCGAGCACCCCCTGCTCTGGTCCACGACCTTGCGCACCGAGAAGCTCCACTGGATTAGCAATAAAGCACCAGAACTAAATGATTTATCAATAAAAACACGGTACAGACAGAACCCCAGCATGGCGCGCTGCGTCTGGCTACCCGACGGCACAGCCGAGGTCACTTTTGAGCAACCCCAGTGGTCGGTCACGCCCGGACAGTATGCGGTGTTTTACACTAGCGAGGTCTGCCTCGGCGGCGCGGTGATTGCTGACACCATCCCGGCCTGATTGTTTGCGTCTGACTGATGCCGCGAGCATTGGCTTAAATAGCGGAAAGAAATTCGCTCCCGCAAAAAATGGTGAGCGCAAATTCGGCGCTAATCCGCTATACTTTAACGCCTGAATTCAAGGTACGCCGTCGGCTCCCGACGCTACCGATACCATGACTCAAGATTACTTTGTCGGATTATTTCAGCGACCTTCCGGCGCACCAACATGCGGTGTGCCAGGGTTGTTGCGCACTTAACTACGGAGAGAACTATGGCCCAGCCTGCAAACACGCAGTCGACCATTAGTGTTAATGGAAACGATTACACCATCTACCGCCTGGATGCGGTTACCGAAGGCCATGTTGCAAAACTGCCCTTCTCACTGAAGGTTCTGTTGGAGAACCTGCTGCGGCATGCCGGCGACGGCGATGTTCGCCCTGAAGATATTTCTGCGCTGGCCAACTGGGATCCGCAGGCAAGCCCCAGCCAGGAAATATCGTTCACACCGGCCCGCGTTATCTTGCAGGATTTCACCGGCGTACCGGCTGTTGTTGATCTCGCTGCCATGCGTGATGCCGTGGTTAAACTCGGCGGCGATGCTTCATCGATCAACCCGCTGTCACCCGCTGAGTTGGTTATCGACCACTCTGTGCAGGTCGACAACTACGGCACTGCCAATGCACTCGATCTGAACACCAAAATTGAATTTAAACGCAACCAGGAACGCTACTCCTTCCTGCGTTGGGGTCAGGGCGCCTTTGACAACTTCCGCGTCGTCCCGCCCAATACCGGCATTGTTCATCAGGTCAATATTGAGTATCTCGCCCGCGTTGTGTTTGGTGTTGAGAAAAACGGCAAGCGGGTTGCTTATCCTGACACCTGTGTCGGCACCGACTCGCACACCACTATGGTGAACGGGCTTGGCGTTCTGGGCTGGGGTGTGGGCGGTATTGAAGCCGAAGCTGCCATGCTGGGCCAACCCGTAACTATGCTTATTCCTCAGGTCATTGGCTTTAAGCTGAGTGGCAAACTGAGCGAAGGTACAACAGCTACCGACCTGGTCCTGACTGTGACAGAAATGCTCCGCAAGAAAGGCGTCGTGGGTAAATTTGTCGAGTTCTTCGGTGATGGTCTTTCGAGTCTGCCATTGGCCGATCGAGCGACGCTCGCCAATATGGCGCCCGAGTTCGGCTCGACCTGTGGCATCTTCCCTATCGACTCTGAAACTATTCGCTACCTCGAAACATCAGGTCGTGAGGAAGAAGAGATTGCGCTGATTGAAGCCTATGCAAAAGCGCAGGGTATGTGGCGTGAAGATGGTCAGGAAGACCCTCTATTCACCGCTGTGCTGGAACTGGATATGGGCACCGTGGTGCCTTGCATCTCCGGACCGAAACGTCCGCAAGACCGCATCGAACTCACTGCAGCGAAGCAGCAGTACCTCACTGATCGTGATAGTGACGCCGAGAAATCGGTCACGGTGACCGGCGCTGATGGTAGCTACCAACTGGAAGATGGTGCGATCACTATTGCCGCTATCACCAGCTGTACCAACACCTCCAACCCCTCTGTCATGATTGCTGCCGGTCTCGTGGCCCGCAAAGCGCGCGCCAAAGGCCTGACCACGAAGCCCTGGGTCAAAACCTCGCTAGCTCCCGGCTCACGGGTTGTGACCAACTACCTGACCAAGCCCGGCCTGATCGATGATCTCGCCGCGCTGCACTTCAATGTGGTCGGCTATGGCTGTACTACCTGTATTGGTAACTCAGGTCCGTTGCGTGCTGAAATTGAAACAGCCATTAAAGAGAATGATCTGATCGCTACCGCCGTGTTGTCGGGTAACCGTAACTTTGAAGGCCGTATCCATCAGCTCGTTAAGATGAACTATCTGGCATCACCGCCGCTGGTTGTGGCGTATGCCATTGCCGGTTCAATGAACTTCGACCTGGTTAACGATTCGTTAGGCGATGATCAGGACGGCAATCCCGTATACCTGAAAGACATCTGGCCGACCCAGACTGAGGTGGCCGACATGGTCATGCAGAACATCGACCGCAAGATGTTTCAGGACACTTACGCCGAAGTCTTCGCCGGCGATTCCAACTGGAATCAGATTGAGTCGCCCACGGGTCAGATCTATTCCTGGGACGATGCTTCAACTTATGTGAAGAATCCGCCCTACTTTGAGGGCATGACGATGGACGCTGTGCCTAAAGGCAACATCACCGGCGCGCGCACGTTGGCCCTGCTGGGTGACTCGGTCACTACCGACCATATATCCCCTGCCGGCTCAATCGCAGCCGACAGCCCTGCCGGTAAGTATCTGCAGGAGCAAGGCGTCACCCCGGGTGACTTCAACTCTTACGGTGCACGTCGGGGTAACCATGAAGTCATGATGCGTGGCACCTTCGCTAACATCCGCTTGCGCAATCTGTTGGCGCCCGGCACAGAAGGTGGCTGGACCACAATGCAACCTTCCGGCGAACAGACGACGATCTATGATGCGGCTATGGCGTATCAGGCCGCAGGCACTTCACTGGTGGTTATTGCCGGCAAAGAGTACGGCACAGGCTCATCACGTGACTGGGCAGCGAAAGGTACTTTGTTGCTGGGCGTAAAAGCTGTGCTGGTAGAAACCTTTGAGCGTATTCACCGTTCTAACCTGGTCGGCATGGGAGTATTGCCGCTGCAGTTTAACGATGGCGACACCGCTGCAAGCCTTGGCTTAACCGGCAAAGAAACCTTCGATATCGAGGGTCTGGGTGAAGGCATGCCTAAATCGGTAACGGTCACTGCGACCGCTGAAGACGGCTCGGTCACCACCTTCGAAGCGCGTGTGCGAATTGATACGCCGAAGGAATGGGACTACTACAACAGCGGCGGCATTCTGCACTATGTGCTGCGCCAGCTGGCCTCAGCTGCCACCGCCGTCGCTTAGACTGCAACAAAATAAAGAGCCCTGGTTTCACGATGCGAGCCGGGGCTTTTTTATGGCTAATTTTTAGGCTCGTGTCTGGATTATTTGAGATCAAACAGTCCGCGTTAAACCACCGTCATACCAACTTTTCGCAACAAGATCAGACCGACTTAGTGGCGCATAATCGTCGGAATAATCCACCACCAAACAGCGCAGACATAAACAACCATAGTGCTGCAGGCAATGGCACAACAGCCGTGCCAATGATTGCCGCCGCCTTTATCTCTGAGCCAAACGAACCGAGTCCATCGGCGCAACCTTCAGAGATATCACATTCGAATGTGCGCCCATAAAGCGGAACGATATCTCCGGCATTGGTCAGCGGCGCAAAAAAAATAAGCGATAGAAATTCGCAGCAACCAAATTCCACTAGTCATCTACTTTCCTGAAAAAGGTAACGGAGTTCTCATCAGGGCACGGTGGTGCAGCCGTTATCTCGCCTCTAGCACCGAAACTGCCTTCATAGAATCTGTAGCCTAGATGGCCAACCGTTAACGTCTCGGGCTGGAGCCACGCCCCGGCCCAGAGCTAAACCAGATATCTATATCTGAGTAGACCCCGGTGTCAGCGTCAAAAACGAAGCGGCCTTAAAACCCGTGCAAACAAACGGAAAACCAAATGTCGGCGCACTGTCTGACGTCTACGAGCTTACAATGCACAAGACCGAGTCTAAACCCGTGATTTCACCGCCGTAAACAGCGTTCGGCACAAACTCCGGCAATGCCTATCTCACAGGCACAGCCTGACCATTTGCTGCAAGCAATAGCAGCGAAACCAAAATAGCTTTCTTCATGGCTGATCGCTCTAACATCCGCTTACCATCTAGAGCCGATGCGTATTGACTAGGGCAAGAATAAGGCCACTATTCTGGAGGATAACTATGGATCATGAAAAACGTACTGTGCCAGTCGAGTGGCGGGCAACCACCAATATCGTGTTCAGGCTATGTGCTCAGAACGGCTGAAACATCGGATACGGCGCATACAGCAACATCTCTTGCAGGCGGGCAATCTCAGCAGGATTTTGTGCGCGGTACAAATTCGAGGCGCGGGCCTCTGCTTCAATGTGTCCTTCGATGCTGGCAGGCGTCAGCCGCACGCCCAGTTCAGCAGGGCTTAAGCCGAACATCTCATTCATCAGCAGGTCGCCGGCATCCTGATTAAAATGCGCGGAATCTTTGTACCACCGCATCGTGATGCTTTCCTGGGGCGAAGGCACGTACTCTGTGGTGAGCCGGTTGTAGCCGGAGAAATCCCACAGTTCTACCGGTCTGACTTTAGGGTACCGCGCGTTGACATCTGCAACCATCGTGACCAGCGCGCGCTTCCAGTCATGATAGACATCCAGCATCTCCATCTCGCGCAGCAACTCAACATGAGTAGCATGCATAGGGGCGATAAAGACTTCAGCCTCAATGCCCGCCCTCTGCACATCGTCAAGTGCTTCAGCGAAGTAGCGGAGGTGCTGCTCGCCCATTTTATAATCGTAATACTGCCCACTGGCATAGCGCTTCAGCACAAAATCAAATGCCGTACGGATATCGGTCGAAGGCAGCGCACCCCGACGTGTTATTTGTTCACCACGATCTTCACAGGTTTGTGCATAACTCCGTTGGTTCCATTTAAGCGTGTAGTACGACTGCTTAAGCGTTTGCAGTGAGACTAGATAACGGACCAAGAGGTTAGGCGACACCGACTCGGCCAATGGCGATTCATAGAAGTCATCGAAGCCATTACCCTTGCTATTAAACGAGGTCAGATCAAGGCCAATAACCACGGTCTTTAAATCGCGCTGCTCCAACGCGTAGGCCACCAGCCGGCGAATCTCATACATTGTGGCTGCCTTCAGCGCCGCGTTGTACGCGTAACGATCGGCCAGCGCGCGTTGCTCTACCCGAATGCCCGTCTCGGTGCGGGACGTGCCCAAAATAAGGGCATCATAAGCGCACTGGCGTATCGCACGCGCCTTACCCTGCCGGTTGTTCACCGGCGTTATCTTGACTTCATTAAAGCCCGGCTTCTCGACAATTAGAATGCGGCCTTGCGGATCGACCACAGCATTGACCCCGGCCACCAGCACACTTAACAGCAAGACCACCGTGATATACCACAGGCCATAACGGCGCCAGATGCCGTCAACAGAACTCGGATTTTTGGTCTCAGAATTGATAGTAAATAAACTCACTGGGTTGCCACAGCGACATCACCGTAAGCACGGTAATTACGGCCAGACCAATGGCGATTATCGGGGTCGGTGACCAGCGCAACCAACGGGTAGCCGGAGTTGCAGCATCCACTCTGTAGGGAGAAGCGCCGTCGCGGTCGATATAGTCACGCATAAACTGTTGGGTATTGGGTGCAAACCAGGCGATAGCAAGCAACGCACCAATGAGCAAAACGGCCTGCCTATCTATGCTGGCGAGCCACTCTGTCGGACTGAGCCCAATACCACTGCTCATTCCACTCATACCCAAGAGCAGCGTCAGTGCCGAGTCGAGATTTTCAGCGCGGAAGAAGACCCATGCGAGAACGACAGCCAGAAACGTTAGCGCTCGCGAAGCGCCGCGCGCCCAAACAGTATTGGACAATTTGTCACCACGCCACGCCCGCCAGGCATGATTAATACCAAGGTAGGTACCGTGCAAACCACCCCAGATCACGAAGTTCCAACCCGCCCCATGCCACAAACCGCCCAACAGCATGACGGCAGCCATATTGACATAGCGTCGGCCGGGACCAAGCCGGTTGCCACCCAAAGGGATGTACAGGTAATCGCGTAGAAAGCGCGACAAGGTCATGTGCCAGCGACGCCAGAAATCGATAATGCCCGTCGCCTTGTACGGCGAATTAAAATTTAAAGGCAGACAGATACCCACCATCCTACTCAGCCCGATCGCCATATCGGAATAGCCTGAGAAGTCAAAATAGATCTGACAGGTGTAGGCGAGCACCCCGGTCCAGGCTTCAATAAAACCAACGGGATCGCCGCTCAAGCTCGCATTAAAAACATTCGTTGCGTACGGCGCGATGTTGTCGGCAAGCACCACCTTCTTGAACAGGCCGAGCACAAAAAACATACCACCGATGAGCAGATTTGAAAGCTTAAAGATGCCGATCTGTTTGTCGGCAAACTGCGGCATCATTTCACTGTGGTGAACAATCGGACCGGCAATCAGCTGCGGAAAGAACGTCACAAATAATGCGTAGCGCAGCAGATCGACCTCCTGCGCTTTCTTTTGATAAACGTCGACCAGGTACGCTACCTGTTGGAAGGTAAAGAATGAGATAGCCAGGGGCAGCAGAATAGAGCCGACCTGCCAGTCGCCACCGGTCACAGCGTTGACGTTATCAACAAAGAAATTGGCGTATTTAAAGTAACCCAGCAAGCCCAGGTTAAATACAATACCGAGAACCAGCAACGATTGCCCACGCAGGCCCCGGCTCTGCTGCTTCTGAATAACCCAGCCCACCAGGTAGTTAACAATCATCGAGCCAAAGATGAGTGGCAGGTACTCCGGCTTCCACCAGCCGTAATACAGCAAGGAGGCGAAGACCAGGCTTGCCAGGGCAAGGCGCACTTTGCCGAAGCTGCCGAGCAGGTAAAACACCAGCAGGGTTAGCGGCAGAAAAATGAACAGAAATATCGGGGAATTAAATAGCATGCTGGGCTGAACGATAGCCCCAATACGCGAAGGTGGCAACAAGCTACGCTGCCCCGGTGCTCAGGCTTGCGACCTAGTTCACGCTTAGGCAAGCGATTGAGTGGGGCAAACTAACTAACCTAACGCGGCCACGCTGGCCCCGTCTGCCAGAATACATCAACTGCTTTATCAATTTGCCGGTAGTCCGGAACATGGCTACCCACAAGACTCCAGTAGCGGTCCGAATGATTCATGTGTTGCAGGTGGCAGAGTTCATGCACGAGAACATAGTCGGCTTGTTCCGGTTCTAACAACAAAATAGCGGCATTAAGACTAATGGTTCCCCCACTTGAACAACTGCCCCACCGGGTCTTCTGGTTGCGTACCTGTATGCGTCGCGGTTTAAGGCCGGTCAGCTCGGATTGTTTTCGCAGCAGTTCCGGCAACGCTTTACGCCCTGTTTGCCGCAGCCAGGTTTTTAACAATGGCCAGCAGTCGCCTGGCGTAATATCAAGCGCCTTTACGGTAAGCAGATCGGCGCGAAGCTCGGTGCCCGATTTCGGATTAAGCTCATAATTCACCTGAATACGCCGGCCGATGGCTTTTAGCTCGATTTCTTCCGGCAGCAGCGGCCCCTGATGCTCGATACTGCGCAAGACTTTGGCCCGGGCTTTTTCTATCCAGTCCTTTTGTAGCGTCACAAACTCATGAATCTCGCGCGCCGAGGCTCTGGGTGGTGCCACGATCTCAACAGCGCCATGCGCGTGCACATGAATGGCTATGCGCCGCGCGCGCGGATTACGGCGTACCTCCCAGCTATCGGGTTCGACGCCGGCAGTTTTAGTGCCCTGCCCAAACAGTTCTATTTGTTCTTCGCGTGCTCGCATTCGCTGATGGTACATGAGTCGCCACCTAAACCGCAGCCAGCGCTGCTAGAATCCGGACTGTTTTCTATTGGGCGATACGCTATGCACGACCTTATCGACATCGGGGCCAACCTCACCCATGACAGCTTTGAGCGCGACCGCGATAGCGTTCTTGCCAGGGCTGCAGAAGCCGGCGTGAAGCGCATGATTGTGACGGGTGCCGATGCCACCGGCAGCCAGCAAGCGCTGGCTCTGGCCAAAGCACACCCCGGAATTCTCTGGGCAACCAGTGGGGTGCACCCGCACCATGCTAGCGACTACAAGACGGAGACAGCCGCATTGCTCAGCGAACTGGCGCTGAATTCAGAAGTGGTTGCTGTCGGAGAAATGGGTCTCGACTACAACCGTAATTTCTCGTCGCATGCAGAGCAGGAGTTCGCCTTCGACAGTCAGCTCGATATTGCTGCGCGGGTTGGTAAGCCGGTATTTTTGCATCAACGCGATGCCCACAGTCCGTTTGTCGCGATTTTGCAAAACCACCTCAGTCAATTAAAAGGCGGTGTCGCGCACTGCTTTACCGGCAGCAAGGAACAGATGCACGCGTATCTTGATATGGGTTTTTATATTGGCATTACCGGCTGGATTTGCGACGAACGCCGGGGCCATGATCTACAGGAAGCCGTTGCAACGCTGCCCTTGGACAGAATTCTGCTGGAGACGGATGCGCCCTATCTGCTACCTCGCGATTTAAGCAAAGAGCAAAGGAAGGCCCTCGGAGGGCGGCGCAATGAGCCGGCGCTACTGCCGCATGTATTGGCCGCTACTGCCCGTTATATGCAATGCAATCCTGCCGAACTGGCCGTACAGGCTACGGCAAATACCAGACGCTTGTTCGGACTCTGAGCGGCTACTTAAGCAGCGCCTGCGCAACACCTTTTACGGTCGCTTTAGCCACCAGTGTCTGCCACGCCGGCAAAAAGGCATCGAGTAACGGGGCGCGTTGATCGGGCATTGTGGCCTTAAGCTCAGCAATGAGTGTGTCGAAGAAAATCACATGGCTGGGCTGGCCTTTGCTAAACCGAGCACGGTCGGTAAAGGCGATATAACCCACAGCCGGCGTGTCCGGCGCAAGGGCGCTGACAGCAGCGACCCGGTCAAGTAAACCGCGCTGAGGATTCCCGAACGTGAATCGCTGATTGTTGTTAATCACAGTCCATTCATTCATGGCATCGCTACCGAAAACATTACCCTCAACATCCTTGGTATCAACCACCAAGATGCCGGACGGTGTCAGCAGTGCATAGTCAAAATGAATCTCACCATCGTTGCCATCGGGCAATAAGAAATCATGCAGTAGGTAAAGGCTTACTGCCCGAATGCGGGCCGAAATAGTGCGTGCGTTGCGCCTGCGAACAATGAATATCGCTAAACCCAGCGGGACGAGCACAAGTACGGCAAGCATTGCGAGTGACTGGATACTGAGGTCTGTCATGTTTTCTATGGGTACCTAAAGGTAAGCAGCTACCGCTGCGGCAGAGGGCTCTATCGTTGCAAACTCTGACGGCAAGGTCAGTATCCGGGCCAGTTCCGGCGGTAACGGCAACAGCGTGTTTACCAACGGTTCGACGATAGCCTCAAATTTAGCGGCATCAGCTGTTGCCACAAGGCTCCAATGACCGCGCCGATCGGCCACACTCAGACAATGCCGGTAGACGTAGAACGCTGTAGCCGTGTGCGGGCACCAGGCAATACCATCGTGCCCGTACTCCGCAACAATCTGACTGCGAATGTCGGCATCCGTCACTGAAAAGGTGCGTAGCCTGGCGCGCAGACTATCCGCCTCACCCCACAGATTTCTGAGCCGCTCCATGTTGCTCGGGTTGCCCACATCCATTGCCGAAGCGAGCGTTGCGACACTGGCACGGGGCGTCCAGACACCGTCTCTAAAGAAATCAGGGATCGTGAGATTAGCATTTGTCGCGAGCACGATGCGGTCTATCGGAAACCCCATCGACTTCGCCCAGGCACAGGCAAACGCATTGCCTAGATTACCCGTGGGTATGATGTAGCTGGTTGGCTCGCCCGTCTTACGGAAATGCTCAAGGCTGGATAACGCGTAATACACCGATTGCGGTAACAAGCGGCCGACATTAATGCTATTGGCTGAACACAGATTGTGTTTGCTGCTCAGTGCCTGATCAGCAAACAACTCTTTCACGATGCGTTGGCAGTCATCGAACTCGCCTTTGACCGACAACGATGTCACGTTATCGCCCCAGCAAGTCAGCTGATGCTGCTGCCGCGATGACACACGGCCATCGGGAAACAATACCAGCACCCTTACGCCGGGCTTACGGTGGAAGGCGGCAGCAACGGCACCACCGGTGTCACCCGAGGTTGCCACCAGAATAGTGAGTGGCGAGGAAAGCTCGCGGGTTGCTGCGATTCTTACCATGCACGCTGCCAGAAATCGCGCACCAAAATCTTTAAAGGCGGCGGTCGGCCCGTGAAACAACTCAAGCACCGATAGCGCCTCGTCACCCTCTTGCAAGGTTCTTAACGGCGCATCGAAGGTAAAAGCCTCACGACAGATCTCTGCCAACCTCGGCTCCAATGCCGAGCCCGCGAAAAATGGCGCAAGCATTTTTGTGGCCAGCTCATCGATACGGGTAATGCCAGCAAAATCGGCCGGGGTAAAGCGCGGTAATGAGTTAGGCACATAGAGCCCCCCATCAGGAGCCGTACCACTCATGATGGCATCTTCAAGCCCTACTTCAGGCCCATTACGGGTGCTGATATAGCGCATTAGCCTGCCGCTCCCAAATAACGTGCAAGTCGAAGTAAGTCGGCAAACACGCCGGCAGCAGTCACTTCCGGACCCGCACCGGGACCTTGCACGACCAATGGGTTCTCGCTGTACCGACCGCTGGCAAAACTCACAATGTTGTCGGTGAGATTGATGTGCGCAAAGGCATGCTCGGCAGGCAAGGAACGCAGCTTTACGCTGGCGGTGCCATTGGGCACGTCTACCTGACCCACATAGCGCAGCACTTCGCCGCGACTTTGGGCAGCGCGCAAACGTTCAAGCATGCCGGCATCGTAAGCGGAGAGCGCCGCCAGAAATTCATCCGGTGTGCCCTGCTCCAGATCACCCGGCACCAGACTCTCGATATCGATATCGCTTAACTCGATACGCATACCCAGTTCGCGGGCCAGAATGCACAGTTTACGCGCCACGTCCATACCGGAAAGGTCATCGCGTGGATCCGGCTCGGTGTAACCGCTGTCACGAGCCTGGCTTACGATATCGGAGAACGCGACGCTGCCGTCAAAAACGTTAAACAAGTAAGCCAACGTACCGGAGAAAATACCCTCAATAGACCGGACGTCATCTCCTGTCTCAATGAGATCTCGCAATGTATGAATGATAGGCAGTGCAGCACCGCACGCCGTTTCATACAAAAAGTGCACCTGATGTTCACGGCGAACAGCTTGCATCTCGTTATAAGCGGCCAGTGGCCCGCTCTGTGCTTTCTTATTGGGTGTCACCACGTGCATACCAGCACGAAACCAGTCGATATAGCGTTCTGCAATCGCGGCATCGGCGGTGCAGTCGACCATAACCGCGTGCGGCAAATGATCGGGATTCACGTGAGCTTCGAAACGTGTCCAATCCAGAGGCTCGCCATGCTCAGCCAATTCGCTGCGCCAGTTCTGTAGGTCGATACGATGGGCGGCCAGATACATTCTCGATGAAGTGGCGATACCGCGAACCCGGTAGTCCAAATTAAATGCGGTCAACAGATGATTGGCTTGAGCGCCAATCTGATCGAGCAAAGTACCACCGACGTTGCCGGGGCCAATCAGACCGACCGATACCGTTTCTGCAGACAGATAAAAGCCTGCATGGGCGGCACGGAGTGCACGGGTTGCTTCAGCCTGGCTGATGACCGCAGAGATATTACGTTCCGATGAACCCTGAGCAATAGCATTAACACTGATACCGGCCTTAGCCAGCGCACCGAAGAACCGCGATGCGATACCCGGAATACCACTCATCCCATCACCCACCACAGCAATAACGCTGCAGCCACGACGCACCTCGATAGACTGAATCTGGTTGCCGGCCAGTTCATGGGCAAATGCTGCGCGCACACACCCTTCTGCGGCCGTCGCCATCTTCTCGGGTACCGCAAAACAAATAGAGTGCTCCGAGCTTGCCTGTGAAATAAGAATTACCGAAATCTGTGCTTCACGTAAGGCGCCAAACAAGCGGTCTGCTGTGCCCGGCACGCCAATCATCCCGGTGCCCTCGAGGTTTATGAGCGCAACATCAGAGACGGTGGTCAGGCCTTTAATACTGAGCGACGACGGCGGGTCAGAACTGATCTTGGAGCCAGCAGCAGCAGGATTAAACGTGTTCTTAATATAAATAGGAATATTCAGTTCCACCGCCGGCGACATCGTCTGCGGGTGAATAACCTTCGCCCCGAAATAGGCAAGTTCCATGGCTTCGTTGTATGACAACTCATGAATAATCGTTGCATCCGGAACGCGGTTCGGGTCGGCACTCATCACACCATCCACATCCGTCCAGATGTAGATGAACTCGGCGTGTAATGCAGAACCCACAATAGAGGCTGAAAAGTCGCTGCCGTTGCGACCAAGCACGGTCGGCATGCCGTCCTTATCGGAACAAATAAATCCGGTAACGAGCACAATCTCAGCAGCATCTCCGGCAAAGAGGCTTGCTGCATTGGCGCGGGTCACGTCCCAGTCGACGGCGGGCCCAAGATCGCCATGATGAACAACAATCAGTTGCCGGGCATCGACCCAGCGAAGCTCTCTATTCAGGGAATCAGCGCCCGCTTCCTGTCGAAGAAAGGCGGCCAGCAATCGCGCTGACCAAAGCTCGCCGCAGCCGGCCACAATGTCTCTGGTGCGCTGCGGTGCTGAACCCACCAAAGCCGCCGCCCGCAGCAGATCACGCACGTCCTTAAGCTCAATCTGCCATGCCGCCTCAAGTTCAGCGCGCTCGGCTACACCGCTCAATAATTCATGTGCGGTGCTGCGGTAACGGTCTTCAATAGCACCGATCGCTGCACCAATATCAGCAGGTTGGGTCTCTGCCAGACTGACCAGATTTAACAACGCATCGGTCATGCCGCCCATGGCCGAGACCACAACGGCTTGCTGCGTGCCCTGTTGGGCTTGGACAAGACCGGCAACACGCCGGAAACAGGTGACGTCCGTAAGGCTCGAACCGCCAAATTTGTGAACCTGCCAATTGGAATGGGACATGCTGCTGCCTGCTGAATCGTTAATTGAAGAGAGATACTGAAAACGGGCCAAACCAGAAACGGCGTCCGCGTCTGGTTAGCGAGGCGGAATTGTACTGCCTGCAGGGGTTTTTTGAACCCCTGCAGCGGATATCGGGGCGTTTATTCTGTAGGGAAGCAGGACCGTGAACCCGTCAGCGGCGAGCGCTATCTGATTTTTTTTGCGGGGATACTGCCTGGAGGAATAGCCTTGGTTGCTGATTGGCACTCAGGCAGGATCAAGATATAACTTGAAATAATATTTATAAATAACTGATTTATAATGTTATTTATAATCAATTTTTAGCGAAAAATCGAAACAAAAGCCCATACGAATGGCTAGCCCCCAACGATGCTAGTGCAGTGTGCCCCCTAAAATGCAGGCAGTCCCGGGGCAATCTGCAAAACTCTGCGGTCAGCTATTGCATGGAACATAACATCCGTTAACAATGCTGCCATGCACATGTCGCGACAAGAATTCCTCGATTGGCCGAACAAAGCGATTACTTTGATCGGCATGTCGGGTGTGGGCAAAACCATGCTTGCCAGCAAACTGCCGCGCAACAGCTGGTTCCATTTCTCAGGGGACTACCGCATCGGCACCAAATATTTGTCAGAACCCATCCTCGACAATATCAAGCGCCGGGCGATGGAAGTGCCATTTCTTCGCGATCTTTTGCGCAGTGACTCTATCTATATTGCGAACAATATATCGGTCGACAACCTTGAGCCGATATCCACCTTCTTGGGGAAAGTAGGCTCGCCAGAACTTGGCGGACTCGAGCTCAATGAGTTCAAACGTCGCCAGCGGCTGCACCGTGAGGCCGAAAACCAATCGATGATCGATGTTGAGGAGTTTATCCAGAAAGCTCATGATATCTACGGTTACCGCCATTTCGTTAACGATTCGGGTGGCAGTCTCTGCGAACTGCAAGACAAAGAGCCGCTTGACGTTCTGGGCCGTAATTCCGTCGTTTTTTACCTTCGTGCTGACGATGAAACCGAGCAGCGGATTATTGAGCGCTCAGTCTCAGCGCCAAAGCCGATGTATTACCAGGAGGCATTTCTCGATCATAAATTGGCTGAGTACCTCAAGCTGCGCAAGTTGCAAGACGCGGGTGAAATTGTGCCTGATGAGTTTGCGCAGTGGATCTTCCCTGAGCTGGTTGTTCACCGCCGCCCTCTCTATCAAGGTATTGCCGATCAATACGGCTATACCATCAATGCCAACGATGCGGCTCAAGTAACCAATGAGCATGAGCTTCTCGAACTGCTGGCCGACATCATGGCAGCTGGCTAACACAACGCCCCGGTGACTATCGCAAAGCAGTTTGTCGATATTGCCGGCACCCGCATTGCCTATGTCGACGAAGGTCAGGGCGACCCCATCGTTTTCATACACGGCAACCCCACCTCCTCCTATCTGTGGCGAAATATCTGGCCCGCTCTGACGCCCTATGCACGCTGTATTGCCCCGGATCTTGCGGGCATGGGCGACTCAGCCAAACTGGCGGGCGGTCCCGGCAGCTACCGGTTGTCAGATCACGCTGCGCTGCTGGAAAGATTCTTAAACGTTATTGCTGCCGATAAACGCGTCACGCTGGTGCTGCATGATTGGGGTTCGGCGCTTGGATTTGACTGGGCCTTCCGCCATCAACACGCCGTTCGCGGCCTCGCTTACATGGAAGGTTTTGTCACCCCCCTCAACTGGTCTGACTGGCCGGAGAGCATTCGCGGCCTATTTTCTGATCTGCGATCACCCGCCGGGGATGCGCTTATTCTGGAGCACAATTTTTTTGTGGAGAAAATACTGCCGGGATCGGTGATCAGGGAACTAACCGATGCGGAAATGACAGAGTATCGGCGCCCGTTTCTAATACCGGGAGAAGATCGTCGTCCCACACTAAGCTGGCCCCGCGAACTGCCTATCGAAGGAGAACCGGCCGATGTGGTGCAACGTGTTAAAGACTATGCGGGCTGGCTCTCTGAAAACACCCTGCCAAAACTGTTTATCAATGCTGAACCCGGTGCCGTGCTGGTGGGCCGGCAACGGGAGTTTTGCCGGCGCTTTAAGAACCAGCAGGAAATGACGGTCTCCGGCATCCACTTTATTCAGGAAGATTCTCCGCTAGCTATCTCGACGGCTCTCAAAGACTGGTATACCAAGAAGTTGATGTGACCTAATTTCGGGGCGCTATTGTTATGTCTTTTTGGCAAAAAAAATGCTGCCGGCAACGATCAATATGGTATGCGCAACGATATTATGGCCGGGCAAAGGCATCGGGCAGCGCCGCTGGCTTCAGTCCGGGTGCTTGAAATCGGCAGGGGTGCGGCTCTGAATCGGCCATTGCTCGGTAGCGATCTGAGCTATCCGATGGACGAATTCGTTGGTGATGCCGGCTTTTAATTTCCGGAACTCGAGCTTGTCTATCCGCAAGGTCAGAAACTCATCTCGTATCACTATATTGGACAAGCCAAACCCATCTAGGCAGACTCAGAGGGTACGCGCTGCGCCGAATAAAACAGCGGAAACGCATTGGAGCGATTATTGTTGGAGCTTATGCTCCTGGTGCTCCGGTCAATTTCAACAATAGTCGCTAGGCTGGCAAAGCTTGCTGCGCGGCACACCATAGGATGAATCTCAATGACAATTCGTACTGATTTTCTAGCGCTGGGCATTTGCTTAAGCCTGGCAGGCACTACTGCTTTTGCCGGAGGCCATGAAAGCGGCGAGCCTACTGCGCAAATAGCCGCTGATGAAACAGCGGCAATGCAGCTCAGTATTTCGCAGATTCAGGCAGGTCGACAGCAAGTTGTTGCAGAGAATCTGCCGTTAACGGCAGAGCAAGCTCCGGAGTTCTGGGCCATATATCGCGAATATGCGAATAAGCGCGCCGCGTTGTCCGAACAGGACATAAAGCTGATTTTAGAGTTCAGTAATAACTTCGATAATTTGTCAGAGGATGGCGCCAAGCAACTGGTAGACGATTATCTGAAGATTGAAGAAAAGACGCTTAAACTGAAGCAGAGCTACCTCCGTAAGTTCCGCAAAGTACTGACCCAAACTCAGACGCTGCGGTATTTCCAAATAGAAAACAAACTTGACGACATTATCGCCTATGAAGTGGCTCAGATTGTTCCACTGGCCTACTAGACTTTGATGTGAGTTTGCTTAAACACAGGGGTCCTTATGGCCCCTGTTGTTTTTGGAGCATGAATGAACCCGAACCTTTGGTCATTCCTGCCGCGCAAGCCTGACAGCAGCACAACGCATACGCTAGAATGACATCAACCAACAACAACTAAAGTCATCTCACATGTCGACAGATTCAAATAGTTTTTCCGGAAAAGGTCCTTTAGCCGGCATCCGCGTTCTTGAAGTGGGCCAGCTGATAGCCGGTCCTTTTACCGGATGCTTTCTCGGCTACTTTGGCGCCGAGGTAATTAAAGTAGAAGCGCCAGGCGATGGTGATCCCATCCGCAAATGGCGCATGCTAGATGATGAGGGCACCTCACTCTGGTGGCGCAGCCTCGGGCGCAACAAGAAATGCATTACCGTTAATCTGCGCAGCGACGAAGGCAGAGATATTGTGCGGCAGCTCGCCGCAAAGTCCGACGTACTGATCGAAAACTTCCGGCCCGGAACGATGGAACGTTGGGGTCTGGGCCCTGATGAGCTGCGAGCCGAGAATCCCGGCCTTGTCTATTCGCGCATCTCCGGCTATGGCCAAACCGGCCCTTATGCTTCGAAGACCGGCTTTGCATCGGTCTGTGAAGGTCTCGGCGGATTCCGCCATATCAATGGGTTTCCCGACCGACCGCCAGTACGACCAAACCTCAGCATGGGCGACACCCTTGCCGCGCTTCATGCGGCGCTGGGCATTCTGATGGCCGTCGTAAAGAAGCAAAACGATCCGGAGCATAAAGGTCAGGTCATCGACGTGGCTATCTACGAGGCGGTATTTAATCTCATGGAATCGATGGTGCCGGAATACGACTACGGCAAAGAAATTCGCCAGTGTTCAGGATCTACCCTCACCGGTATCGTGCCCACCAACACCTACGAATGCGCTGATGGCAAGTACGTAATCATTGGCGGCAATGGCGATTCTATCTACAAGCGACTGATGCAGGCCGTTGGCCGCGGCGACCTCGGCGAAGATCCGCGCATGGCAGACAATGCCGGCCGGGTCGATCACGAGCCGGAAATTGATGCCGCCATTGCTGAATGGACGCGGCAACGCGACTCCGAAGATGTGCTCAATATTATGGCCGAAGCCGAAGTGCCATCTGGGCCCATTTATGATGTCGCCGATATGCTGGCGGACGAGCATTTTCAGGCACGCGGCCTGTTTGAGCAGGTTGAGGTCAATGGTAAGAGTCTCACGATTCCGGCTATCCCACCATTTTTGAGTGATACGCCGGGTGCTACCCATTGGCCCGGCCCCGAAGTGGGCGCGCATAACGAAGACATCCTTCACGATATGCTCGGACTCGATGCCGCAACGCTCTCACGCTACAAAGCTGACGGTATTATTTAGGGCGCATTCGGCTCTGCATTTTTTTGCTGACGGAACTGAGCCTTCGTCCAATCGATCAGCCGCTGTCGCAGTTCGAGATTGTGCGATTGCGACGATGATGATTTTTCTTCACAGTACTCCCAGTATTTGCCAGTCACCCCGGCAAGCTCAGGCGCAGTCGCTATAAACACATATGTCTTTGCAGACCGTTCAGGATTAGGAAAAAATGGGTGGAAGAGTGTTACGCCCAACTTAATCACTCCACGACAGTGACGAAAAATATCCGTACCCACAAAGTAGCCTGGCGAGACAACATTGAAGGTGACTTCACTGGCAGGAATACGCTCTGCCCAATCATACGCCGCATAGATCATAGCCAGCTTCGCGCGGTGATAAGCCTGAAAAGCGCCGGTGTTGGCGAAACGTCGCCCGCGCCAAATCTTATTGCAAGCCATATCATCAAAGTCGATTCCAGGACCCGCCTTGTGAGCCTCGGAAGAAATCTGAATGACTCTGGCAGGAGCGCTGGCCCGCAATCGGGGCAACAATAATTCCGTCAGTTGCCAATGGGCTAAGTGCATAATTTCCATGTGCTGTTCCTGGCCCTCTTTGCCCGCAAAAAATTCAGGATTAGTGAGACCCGCATTATTAATCAGCACATCCACGCGCGGGTATTTATCGAGCACATGTGCGGCGAACTCAGCCACCTGAGAACGATCGAGCATGTCGCAATAGATAAATTCGACATCCGGATTGGCGGTGAGTGCAACGATCTCTTCACGCGCAGCCTCTCCCTGCTCGCGCTCACGGTCGTTAAAAACAACCATAGCTCCAAGAGCGGCGAGCTCGCGGGCAGCGATGCGCCCCATACCGCTCGCGGCACCTGTTAGCACACAGACTTTCCCCTTCATCGGTTTTGCTGGCGGCATAACGGCTCCTTTAGATTGCGCACTGGTCCGGGCAAATTCTATGTGATTACATGTTTCGGTGCATAATAACAGCTGCTCTTAGCGCCCCACTAACCTTGGCTGTCATGTCCAACGAACTCTTTCCCTATCTGCTAAATCGCCTGACCGGCCGCATTAACCAGTATTGGATCCGTAAACTGCGGGAACACGGGCTGACAATCGGTCGCTGGCAGGTGCTTAGTGTCCTCTCGCGGTTTGATGGCTGCCGGGTGGGTACGATTGCCGACCTTGCAGGTACCGAACAGCCGGCGACAAGCCGTGTGGTGGATCAGATGGAACGCGACGCTATTGTGATCCGGCGCCCCGCCGTTGATGATAGCCGGGCTGTTGAAGTCTGGCTCACTCCGCAGGGACGGGAACTCTTTGAGGAACTACTTCCGGTTGCCGATGATTTTGTGGAAAAACTCACGCGCAATATGTCCAAAGATGATGTGCGTTACATGACACGGCATCTTGAAAAGCTACTCAGTGATATACAGGAATTGCAATGAACAACAGTAAGCAAACCGCGCCAGAAACTCCGGGGGCCGCCTTCATTAGCGAACTGATCGCACAGGTATTGGCGCATACCAAGCTGACCGAGCTCGGCAATGAAGATGCGCCACGTATGTCACTGCAAAACCCTGAAGGCGTTGATGCCGGGTTTGTGCGGATCTGGCAAGGGTCTGCTGCAAGTCCGATTGACCGGATGGCTCACGTCCGCCTGAGTGCGGGCCCTGTGCAGACACAGCTACTGTTCATTTTTAGTCGCAACGATTCGGCGCAGCCGCATTTTCATGCGCAAAGTGTCGAGTTTCCGCCCGATGGCTGTGTCTACAATGTCGATTTTATGCCCCGCCTCGATGCGATTGAACATCCGGACTACTTCACCGAAGTCTTTGCCGCGCTGACCAAGCCCTACCTAAAAGCCACAACGAAAGCGGAGAACAGTTGCTCTAAGGCATTGATGAATCCTACGATTGCACCGTACCTCTCTCCCTGGGGCATCGTGAGCCAGCGAACCGATGCCGCCGAACTTCTGCGTGTGCGACCACTGCTCGAATGCTATCTGACACACTACCTTTACCTGCTTGATACGCTGGAATACGCTCACGCGTCAGCCACTGAGCTAGAATGCAGGAACAAGAAGCATTTGCAGCGGTTCTTCGACGACGACCTTGACCCACGTGCCTGGCGCGGCGTCTATGGGCTGGTTGGAGAACCCACCGGCAAGGCTATTAAAGCGCTTCTACAAACAAGTCTCGGCTAGCACCTCGCCCGAGCGCCTGCACGAAAAGAATGACCCTAAAGCCGGGCCCGCAAGCGCCGGCGCTAACAACAACCATTACCGGAGTCACTATGAATATTGCCATCATTGGCGCAGCCTATACCGGCCTGAAAGCAGCCTCATACCTTAAGAGTAAGGGGCACACTATTTCGGTTACGACCACCAGCCCGCATCGCGTGGCAGACCTTGAAAAGGTAGCTGACCGCGTCGTCGTTATGAGCGGCAGCGATCGCGACAAAATGCGTGAGCTTATCGCTGGACAGGATGTTGTATTGATGACTGTTGCCGGCGGCATGGTTGAGCGCGATGGCAAGTACATCATGGATCTTGATTTGTATACCGATGCCTATCTGGGTACCGCCCAATCTCTGGTGGAATCTCTGGATGCAGCTCCCGGCCTTAAGCAGATCGTGTTCACCAGTTCATGGAGTGCGTACGGCAACGCCGGCGGCGCAGATCATGTCGATGAATCTGTGGCCGCAACGCCCGCGAGCCCGTTCCAGCAAGTCTATGTTGATACCGAAAAGCTCTTGCTTGATGCACAGACGGCTACGCTCAAGAGTTGCATCTATCGCACAGGCACTATTTACGGCCCGCAAGTGGGTTTTGTACCACGCGGAATATCGGGTCAGGCCTTGCCCATGGCAGGACAAACCGTGCCGTTTGATGGCAATGCGCCTGTTGCCATTGTCCACCGAGATGATGTTGTTCAAGCGCTCACTTTTGCGATCGAACACAAACTTTCCGGTCTCTACAATTTGATCAACGACCTCACCGAAACCAAGCGCGATTACTTTAAGGCGATTACTGATAAGGCCGGTGTGGACCCGATCAACTGGGTAGGCGACGGCACAGGTCCTAAAAACCTATCCAATGCCAAGATCAAAGCGGCCGGTTTTAACTTCCTCGACCCGCGCGGCGAGTCTGAAGCCGAACTGCTGGCCGGTTAAGCCCATCTTAAAACCGGGAAAAGGCCTCCACTACGGAGGCTTTTTTTATGGCCGACATGGGTGCGCCAGTTAGCGCACTATTCATTGCTCTAGTCATCGTACTTTTGGTTGAGCGACAGCAACAGGCTATTATCAACACTTGGCTCCGGAGAATAGTATGGCGCGCAAGAATCACAAAATACCCACAGGTCGCCTCGTGCGACTCGAGCATGACTCTAAGATTCTCCGGAACAATCCGCTCGATGATCCCACCCTTCGCCATATCGATATCTGGCTGCCACCCCAATACGATGACGCTCGCCAACCGGACGCGCGTTTTCCTGTGATGTATGACCTGGTCGGTTACACCGGCACAGGTCAATCACACACCCACTGGAAAGGCTTCGAAGAGAATCTGCCTGAGCGGCTTGCCCGGCTTAATCATGACGGGCAGATGGGCGCCTGTATCGTCGTATTCCCCGATTGTTTTACCGCACTAGGTGGCAACCAGTACATCAACTCTGAAGCCATCGGTCACTATGCCGATTACCTGACTCAGGAAATAATTCCGTTCATCGATGCTGAATTTCGCACCCTGGCCAGTCCCGTTCATAGGGCATGCTTTGGCAAATCGTCAGGCGGCTACGGAGCGCTTATTCATGGCATGAAATATGCCGAATACTGGGGTGCCATTGCGTCGCATGCCGGTGACGCCCATTTTGATTTCATTTATCGGAGCGACTGGCCCAATACGCTCACTCAGTTGGCACGTTTCGCGCCGAAGGAACTCTCTGCCGAGCATCGCCAGCTCGCGGCTGAGGGCCTCGATGATGGCCGTGTAAAAAACTTTCTAGAGTACATCTGGAAACGCGCAAGCCCGAACGGCGCCGAGATTCATTGCCTGATGAATCTGTGCATGGCGGCGACCTATGACCCCGATCCCGATGCGCCGAATGGTTTTAGAATTCCATTTACGCCGCATACCGGCGAGATTATTCCGGCACGCTGGATGCGTTGGCTGGCCCATGATCCGGTGCATCTCGTGGAACACCACTTAGATGCCCTGGCATCGCTTAAGGGCATCTATATCGATTGCGGCTGGCGCGATCAATATCACATCCATTACGGCGCACGCATTCTGCATAAGCGACTCACTGACGCTGGTATAGAGCATTTCTACGAGGAGTTCGATGGCACCCATTCGGGCATCGACGGGCGCATGGATATCAGTTTACCGTGGCTGTATGAGCGCATCTCAGACAAGCAATAGCCAGTAAAAAACATAATTTTACAAGGGTTCTATGGTGGCCGCCATCGCGGAAATCGCCCGCTCACTCAAACTCGATACTGTGGCTGAATTTGTCACCCGCAAACAGAGCGTCGAACTGCTGCGCGCAATTGGTATAGGCTGCACAAGGCCAATACGTTGGCAACCCGCGTAGCATAGACACCTATCTGAAACGCGCCGCCAAGCAGCACTAGCACCTAAAAACCGCTGGTACTTGCCTGACGGGCGCCGTATCGGTAGCCTAAGCTCTCGGCACTATCGGATATCTGCTCATATGAAATGGCGTGAAAAGTCTTTGTCTTACGGACTCGACCCGGAAGAAGTACCCCGCGTATTCAGTCGCTACGCAATGCATAAATCGTACAACGAGAAAATGGGCGCCGAAGTGCTGCCGCTGGCCAACTGGTACAAGTGGTATCGCATAGAGAAGCTCTCCGAAGGCCACGCGATGACGCAGGCGCCGGCAGAAGGCTGCTCAGTGAGTGAAGCGGCGCCCGGTCAGATTCCGACCGGCCCGCTGGCTACTGAGCGTCAGTTTCTGGATTTGCTGGAACTCTACGATAGTGCGGGCAACTAGACGCCGCTTCACGAGCGACCGGGTCTAAGCCCACCCGTAAATCAGCCTATAAGTTCAAGGCGGCAACCTGCCGGCCATGATTGCGCCGCACATTGGTCGCGCCCTGCCCGCCGTCATACTTACCGGTGCTCCCGACAGGTAAACTTGGCACCTAATCTTCTAGCGCACTTTTATTCTGGGTCAGACTCACCCGCCGGAGCTTTTCAACATGTATTCATTCCGTTCATTTGTCGACAAACTTGAGCAGGAGGGTGAACTGCTGCGTATTTCGCGTGAAGTCGACCCCAAGTATGAGCTGCCGGCCCTCGTCTCCCAGCTCGAGAAAGATCGCCAGAAGGCCTATATCTTCGAGAATGTGAAGGGTGCTGAATTCCCCTATGTAGGGGGTCTCTATGCCAGCGCCCAGCGGATTGCCGAGGCTCTGGATATTCCCGATTATGCCAAGCTGCGCCATCGCGACCTGCAGGGTGTCTTCGGTAAAGCCATGATGAACCCCCTCGCGCACACTGAAAAGACCACCGGTGCTTGCAAAGAAGTTGTCAAAATCGGCGCAGAGGCCTCACTTAAAGCGTTGCCGATACCGACCTTTTTCGAACTCGATAGCGGTCCGTTTATGACCGGTGCCGTTGGCATCAGCCGGCACCCGGATACAGGCGAACTCAATGTGGGTTTCTATCGCACGCTGATACTTGATGACAAAACAATGGTCATCAACGCGAGTTCAATGAGCGACCTGCGAAAAATCTATGCCGCCTATGAAGCGCGCGGTGAAGAAATGTCTATGGCGTTATGTCTTGGCGTGCCGCCCGCAGTGACCTTCTCTGCTTCCGGCAAACATCCGCCGGGCGTTTCAGAACTGGACGTTGCCGGCGCGTTGCAAGGCTCACCCATAGAAATGGTGAAAGCTGAAACCAGCGATCTGCTGGTTCCAGCTGATGCCGAAATAGTGATCGAAGTTAAAATCGATTTCTCGCGAAAAATGGAGAACACACTGGGCGAGTTTGCCGATCAGTACGGTCCTGAAACAGCGCCCGTGAGCACCTTGGCAGCCATCACTCATCGCAAAGATGCGATGTACTATTCGATCATGGCCGGGCGTCATCCTGAGCACAACACCATCGGCAATATCTCGGTATATGGCATTCTCGCCATTCTGGAGAAAAGCCTGCGCGGCCAGTTCGACAACATTAAAGAGATCAACGTAGCCTGCGAACCAAGACTAGGCACCATGCTGCACATGTTCATTTCCATCGATAAAAAATCGGATGATGAACCCGAAAAGCTTATTCGCGCCGCCTTTGCCGCCGATGGCGGTTTATTCCCGGTCAGCACTATCACTAAGCGCATTGTTATCGTCGATGACGATATCGACCCGTTCAACCTGGAAGATGTCGAATGGGCTATCTGGAGTCGGTTAAGTGATACTCGCAAGATTGTTTTGCTTCCCGATATGTTCAGCTGGGAGCTTGAGCGCTGCACCAAAGAAGGTCAGGTCTCGGCCCGCGTCGGCATCGATGCCACCAAGGACATGGATCAGCTAGACGAACTTGTCCGGCCAATGATTCCGGGTGCTGCAAACTTCTCTCTGGACGACTACCTCTAAATGCCGGTTGAGTTTTTAACAACAGACGACGATGCAATTAAGGATCCGATAATGATTAAGCCTTACCAGGCCGTGGCACTGCAGACCAACGTGATAAACGTGCCTAACCGTAAAGAAGTTCAGAAGAATCTCGACCACATTGGCAACATGATCGATCTGGTCCACCACATGTGCGGGCTTGAGCTGCCGGTTAAACTGATAGCGCTTGGCGAAGGTGCTATTCAGGGCTTTATTGATGAAATCATCAATATGGATCAGGCAACCTTCATCGATACGATGGCAGCCGATATTCCGGGGCCGGAGACAGATTTTCTGGGCGCGAAAGCCAAAGAGAAAGACTGCTACATCATCGCCCAGTTGAAAACGCGTAATCCTAATTTTCCCGATCGGTTTTTTAACACTGTTTTTATTGTGGGCCCGACCGGTGAAGTTATTTATCAGTATCAGAAAAACGTAGTTCTCATCGTTGAGCACTCGAGCACACCGCACGATGTGTATGACGAATGGATTAAATTGCACGGCGACACTATTGATGCGTTCTTCCCCGTGGCTCGTACCGCTATCGGCAATATCGGAGGCAGCGTTGGGGTTGAAGGCAATATTCCCGAGTCTTATCGCGCACTGGCGATGAATGGTGCCGAAATTTTCTACCATGGCTCACTCCCGGAACCATGGGTCTCACGCGGCATTTGGGAAGTGCAAAACCGCTCCCGAGCGATTGAGAACACGGCCTACATGATTGCCACCAACACCGGTGCACTTGAAGTGGTCGGCAAAGATGGCAAGATCACCTCTATTGGCGGGGCTTTGGGTGGCCAGTCAGCTATCTACAACTACAAGGGCGATGAGATGGCGAAGTCGAACGTCGTCGACAACGCTTATGTGGCGGCTGAGATCAATATCGAGGCGCTGCGGTACTACCGCGAAACAGCGCGCTTCCAGAACTGGATTCCGTTTTTACGCACCGAGATTTACCGTAAACTGTATGACGGCAGTCTGTGGCCGAAGAACAACCCGCCCATGCAACACGAAGAAGCGGACGAGATTTTTTATGAAACTGTAAAGAAACTCAAGAAGAACGGCACCTTTACAGACTCGAGCTTCTGACACTTAGTTTTCGGGGACGCACAAGCACAGGATCTACACCATGGAAATGACCGAAACTTTCATCTTTTGGAAGTACTTGCACATTCTGATGTTCGTCGGCTGGGTCGGCGCAGACATGAGCGTATTTCTATCCGCCAAAAAGTCGACCGACGAAAGCCTGCCGTTCGACACCCGCATTATGCTGCTGCACATGGCGCTGCGCATTGAGCTGATTCCACGAACCATGTGGAAGGCCGCACTGCCTTTGGGTGTCATGCTTTCGCGCGAGATGGGGCTACTGCAGATTACTGACACGCAGCTCGCTCTGGTCTGGGCTTTCAGCATTATCTGGTGGGCCATCAGCATGACCGGCGCTATCTGGTACGACAAAGACTGGGGCCGCAAGTTTGCTCACTTTGGCAACTTCCTGATCTTCGGTGTGGGCGTTAGTCTGATCGTTGCCGCCATTACATCGGCCTATGGTTACGGACCGTTTGAGGCTAGTGGTACCTGGCTACTGTGGAAGGTTGGCCTCTACGGCCTGATCAACCTCACCTGTCTGGCTATCGTTGTGGCCTACGATCCGATGGGCCCTGCATTCGGCAGACTGGCAGTGGAAGGCTCTACGCCCGAGATTGAAGGGCTTATAAAGCGAACGTTCAATATCGCTGTGCTACCTATTTGGAGCACGTATTTTCTGGTTGTGAGTGTTGCGTTCATCGCCACCACTAAGTTTCTGTAATGAGAGCTGCCATGCGTAAGAGTATTATCGTAAGCGCCCTCCTCGGGCTTGTTCTCTGGGTCACCGGCGCTCAAGCGCTGACATTATCGGTTCAAGGTGACGGCAACATCACCGATTATGAAGTGGTGTTGGTGTTGCATCAGTTGCTGTTTGTATTCTGGCTAGGGCCTGATCTTGGCCGCTACCTCTGGAGCACCCGTGTTGCAGACCCACAGTTAAGCCCTACTACCCGAATTACTGGCGGTGAACTCATTAAGAGAATTGAGCTGTTCCCGAAGGTGTGTATCAGCCTGATGCTCACTATTGGCGGCATTCTGACTGAGGCAGTGGGTATTACGCATCCCTGGTGGCAGATGGCTGGTATCGTGTTACTCGGCCCTGTGTGGCTCACGATGGTGGTACTCGGACACTTCCGTGCCAACACCAACCTGGGTCGTCTGGTTAACGATACGGATGTCTGGTTCCGCTTATTTATGGCAGGTGCGGTACTGGCTTCGGTGAGCTATTCGTGGTCTATCGGCCGACTCGACAACACGCCTTGGGTGACCGGCAAGCTCGTATTATTTGCGGCCATCTTGTTATTCGGCATGATGGTGCAAATTCGTCTGCGGCCTTTCGATGCGGCATTAGCCAGCATGGCTGCCTCTGGACCAACAGAAGCCTCAGATGTCAGCATGAGCCGTTCGCTGGCTGGTGCGAGGCCGTATATCTTCGGCATCTGGTTTGCCTTAGCTGCAGCTGCCTGGCTGGGCGTTGCACAACCGACTTAGCGGGCGACATCGCAAGCAAAAGTAGCACAGAGAAAAGGCCCGCAACTGCGGGCCTTTTCTCTGTTTGAGCCTCGGCGGATCTAGAAGATAAGGCGATAGACCTCACCATTGAACTCCAGAGTATCGCCCGCACACATTTGCTTTCGCTTACGGGTTTCCAGCTGCCCATTCACCCGAACCTTGCCACTCGCAACGAGCTGCTTCGCTTCACCGCCACTACTGGCAAGACCTTGAAACTTTAATATCTTATAGAGCTCGACAGGCTCACTATTGATCGTAATATCTTGCATAGCAATTGCGCTTAAGCGCGTTCCTCAATGGCAAGTATGGGCTTTATAACGCTAGTCCAGAGCACCTAAAGCTTGCCGTTGCCGGTACTCAATATGGACATCGAAAACCTGCTCACTAAGCCGCACTTCAGCAGGTTTAAATGGCGGCTCACGATGAACCGCTTTAACGTCAAATTTCAGGTGCAGGTTTCTTCTGAGCCAACGGTAACCGAAAGTGATCGCCCTAAGCAGCTTCGCCAACCCGGCACAATCAGGTTAACGAGGCTTGCGATTCTTCGCCCGTTCCAAGCGCTCGGTCACTTCCGGATCAATCTCGTAAGGCTCCCAGCCCTTTGGTGCGGTATAAACGCCCCAGTCCACCATCTTATTGACCTGATGCTTCACCAATTCTTCCTGATGGGCCTCAGTGAATGGAGGACCATCCATACAAAGGTTCTTCGGATACACGCCACCCTTGGCCTCCATCGCGTCATAGATTACTTTGTATTCTTCGTTGCGGATATCCTTCACAAGATTCTGCCACTTGGCGCGCAAGCGGAAGTCGCGTAAGCCATCAATATTGAGAATGGCACTAACGACCGTCTCACCACCACCCTTGTACTCTGAAATGATGTTGCCCCGGTAATCAATGATCTGACTTTTGCCGCAAGACACGAGGTGGTCCGGATCTCCCGGCAATGAGATTGCGCCGATATTAGGCGATAGCACATAGCAGGTATTAAAGATGGCGTGTGATTGATTCTGAATCTGCGCCATGTTGTTGCCCATCCACGGCTCAGGGTACTGAGTGCGCCAGATGATCTCGGCACCGTTCATTGCCAGGCCACGGGCGGCTTCCGGATAACTGCCCTCGGCACAAATCAGCGTGCCGATATTGCCGATATCAGTCTTCGCCACCGGGAAAATCGCTTCGGATAACTTGACCGGATCATCGCCGTATTTCTCCAGATAGATATCCCATATATCACTCGGCGCCACGTTTGGCTCGCGCTGATAGAACGACGTTTTGTAGTGCTTGTGAATGATCTTGCCTTCGGGATCGATAATGAAGGCGATGTTGAAAATTCGATTCTCGACGAACTCCGGATCTTTACAAATCATCTGCGCAATAATATGGGTGTTCATTTGCCGTGCAATGTCGCCGAGAAATCTTGTTTCAGGGCCATCAATCTCCGGCACGACGTCGTTGTAGACTCTGAAGTGATCCTCACCACCCCCCAGCGCCCAGCCGCCGATAGCGCCTTCTGATAGCGCCACTAGCTTTACCGGCAGGTCCAGGCTGCAGTTCCAAACCCCGAAGCCAATGCTCTTGGCGAGTCGGTCCAGATCCTTCATATAGTCATTACGGCTAATCGCCATGGTGGCTTGGTTTTGTATGCCGACAACCGAGTATTGAAGTGTCATTACGTTAGATTCCTTACAGTTATGCGCCCGCCTAATGGGTGCTTGGTTGTACGCATGATACAACGAAGCAAAATGGCGAAAAAATTTCGGCCAAAATGACTGTTACCTGATGGCTACCTCTGTTCCATACTGCGGTCACGCGAGTGCCGCCGCCGCCGCTATATAGCCCCCCTTCAGCGGATTAAGCTAGTATCGAAGCACTTGGAGAAGCATGCTGGCACAATAAAACCGGTCACTTCAGAGCTTGGCCCGCCGCAACCGCGGCAAACCTAGACGGCAGTGATACGGCATAAATATCGGGCTTTAGTGCGGCTCCGCCAATACGCAAGACCATTCACCACAACTCGGTGATTAACCAGTGATTAATAAGGGTATCTGTCATGTCAGAAGATCAATCAAGTAACTACGCCGGCGTTTGGGACGGCAAACTGGGCTTCGGTAAGAAATCGGCCGTTATTGTCATCGATTTTCTAAAGGGCTACACCACCGAAGGCTCCGACCTGTACGCACCGGGCGTGGTCAAAGCCGTTGCCGAAACCCCCGAACTGCTGGATGCGGCACGTAAAGCCGGCGTCGATATTATTCACACGCAGGTCCGTTACAACGAAAGCAATTACATTGACGGCGGCATCTGGATTAAGAAAGCCCCCGTACTGAAGTGCCTGGTCGAGTCGAACCCGCTCGCGCATTTTAACGATGCTGTTATTCCGGCTAAGGGCGAAACGGTGATCACTAAGCAATACGCCAGTGCCTTCTTCGGCACCAGTCTTGCCGCAACGCTAACTGCAGCTGGTATCGACACACTCATCATTACCGGTTGCACCACCTCAGGCTGCATTCGTGCAACCGCGGTGGATGCGCTACAGAATGGCTTCAGGGCCATCTGCGTGCGGGAATGCTGTGGCGATCGTCACGATGGCCCGCATGAAGCCAACCTGTTCGACATTAACGCCAAGTACGGCGATGTGATCTCGAAAGTAGAATGTCTGGAATACCTGAACGGCTTGGCGTAAGTCACCGTTTGAAATAGTGCTTAACCAATAACGACCTGAAGATTTTTACATTATAAGATTTTTATAACTGAGGTGAAAGATGTCTGAATTAACCCAATCCAAACATTACGACTACGTCCCCATTATTGATCGCGAACCGTTCAAACTGCCTGACGGCAAACGCGTCGCTGTCATGCCTTATATCAATATTGAGCATTTCCCGGCGGCCATTAAAGGCACTCCGCTGATTCCCGGCACTTCAGTCTTTAGCCCTGATCCGCTGAACTACGGCTGGCGTGATTACGGCAACCGGGTAGGCCTGTGGCGCATGATGGACATGATGGATCGCCTTGGTATGCGCGGCACTGTCTGCCTGAATGCTGAAATCATTCGTGAATACCCACGAATCATGGAAGAAGGCGAAAAACGCAACTGGGCCTGGATTGGTCATGGGGTTAACAACGCCCCTGCCAACTTCATCGGTAACCTCACCGATGGCAACGGCAACATGGTTCATGAACTTGATGAAGCCCGCGAACGCGAAATTCTCGAAGCCACACTTAACTCGATGGAGAAATACCTGGGTCGCAAGACCAAAGGCTGGCTGTCTCCGTTCCTCACTCACACCGATAACACGCCTCGCCTGCTTGAAGAATACGGTGTTGAGTATCTTTGTGATTACACGGCTGATGATCACCCGTTCAAGTTCAACACACCAAAGAACAACCTGATCTCAGTGCCTTACACGGTTGAGCTTAACGACATTCCTGCGTTCCTGAACATCGGCGTTTCATCCGAAGCGTTTGGTGACATGATTGTGGATCAGTTCGATGTGCTCTATGAAGAAGGCGCAACCAATGCGCGTTGCATGCCGATTTGCTTGCACACCTTCCATGTTGGCCAGCCGAATAAGTTCAAACATCTTAAGCGTGCATTTGAGTACATTGCGAGCCACGATGATGTCTGGCTGACCACCGGTGATGAAGTGAACGACTGGTATCGCAAAGAGTATATGTAGCCTGTCGCTAGCCCTTACATAGGGTTACTAAACACTGCTTGGGAATAGTTGGCTCAGGGGGTGGAATAACAAAAAAGAACCGGTCCCTTTGGTCCGGTTTTTTTGTTTGAGGAGGAGACGGGGTCCAGCTTGCCGCAGCATGGGCAGAATGTCTTTTAGACCTCGCAAATACCTGTAACTACATATATCTCTGCTATATTGACTGCACATCATTGACAGTGAGAAACCATCATGGCCTGGATCAAAAAGAACATTCGCGACGCGCAGGAAGGTATCGATACCCCTATACCCACGCAGATTGTCTCCAACGAAGAATTTACCCCGATGCCACAAACGCCGGATCAGGCCAGTGTCGAAGCGCGCATCAACCAGCTGGCCGATCATTACAGTAGCAAGCTGGATGTCTCACGGCGCGATTTCATGCGCAGCACCGGCGGCATGGCGGCCGCGTTTATGGCCATGAACGAGGTTTTCGGGCCGGTCTTTAAAGTCGCGGAAGCCGAGGTCATCGACAGTCAGGCCTATGCTGAAATGTGGCCGAAGAAAGAGTTCATTTTTGATGCGCAAACACATCATGTGAAAGACAGCATCTCGGGCCCGATCATGTTTAGAAAGATGACGGCTAAGGCCGGCCTCAACCCCGATCTTCAGGGCATTGTAGAAGGCAAAGACACGCTGCACCGGGCCAACTTCGTGAAGGAGATTTTCTTCGATAGCGATACTGTTATGGCGATCATGACCGGTGCCGTTATCGGGCCGCCAAAAGCCCATGCCCTGCCCGCCGATGAAATGGTGCGCACCCGTAACCTTGTAAATCAGGCCGCCGGTGCACAGCGCATGCTAAGTCACGGCCTCGCCAACCCGGTTGCCGAGAACTGGAAGGAAGACTTCGACTGGCAGGTTAACGAACTGAAAATTGATGGCTGGAAAGCGTATACCGGCAACCCGAGCGGTGCGTGGCGACTGGATGACGAGAAAGTGGCCTACCCGTTCTTCGAGCGCATGCAGCTAGCCGGCGTCACCAATGTGAGCATCCATAAGGGCTTACCATTGCCCGGTCGCTTTGAATCGTTCTTTAAGATTGATGACATCAAGCAAGCGGCTAAAGACTTCCCGAATATCAATTTCATTATCTATCACTCGGGCATGAAAAACATGATGACCATGTTGCCACCGGGCGAGAGCGGTATTGAGGCTGACGGTTATATTCCGTGGGCCACAGACCTTTGCCGGGTGCGTGATGAGAACCCGTGGATGACCAATGTGTATCCTGAGCTGGGTGCCGTGTTTGGGCATTCGGTGATTACACATCCGGACGTGGCTGGCCATCTGCTCGGCCAGCTGATTAAGTCCTTCGGTGCCGATCATGTCATTTGGGGTACCGATGCCATCTGGTGGGGCTCGCCCCAGTGGATGATTGAAGCGTTCCGCCGTTTTCAGATTTCAGACGAACTGCAGCAGCAGTACAACTATGCAGCGATCTCCGATGCCGACAAATCGAAAATCTTCGGGCCTAATCTTGCCGGGCTTTACAACATTGATATTGATGCGGCACGCCAATCTATACCCGGTGATTCACTGAGCGGCATGAAATCGGCCTACTTGCAGGATGGTGGCGACCCCAGCAATACGGCCTATGGCTGGGTGGCGGTATAGGGCAGTAATGTGACAGGATTTAAGTTTGCACTGACTGCGCTCATCCTCGCGCTGACACTGCCAGCCCTCGCCGCCGCTGACAAAGTGGCCGCGCTCGAAGAGAACCAGTGCGCACCGCCGCAACAACAGAGCCTGCGTGGCGATGCTGCCAACGGGCAGCTGTTGCACGTTGAAAACTGCGCGGCTTGTCACGGGCTCGACGGTAAAGCCAATGTTTTGATCATGCACATGGATGAAACGCCGCCCGACCAAAGCGACTCTCTGTACATGAACAACCTCCCCGATGCCTACCTCTATCTGGCGATCTGCAAAGGCGGTGAAGGGATTGGCAAGTCCTACGTCATGTCACCGTGGGGTGACTTCTTTTCCCACACAGAGATCACCGATATAGTGGCCTGGATTCGCACATTTCCTGAACCTTAATAGCCTACAGAACACGGCAGCCTATTGCGCGCCCGCTTACTGCATATAACTATTGCACATCACTACCGCACATCGAAGCGATCAAGATTCATGACTTTGGCCCAGCTCTGAACAAAGTCGTTAACCAACAACTCGCCGCCGTCATCCGCGGCATACGCTTCTGCAACGGCACGCAGTTCGTTATTGGAACCGAAGATCAGATCAACCGAGGTGGCTGTCCACTTCAACTCACCCGTCTCACGATCACGGCCTTCGTAGATACCCTCCGCTTGCGACGACTTGTTCCACTGGGTCGACATATCGAGCAGATTCACAAAGAATGCATTATCGAGCACGCCGGGCTGCGCGGTAAGAATGCCAGTTGCTGATTGATCGTAATTGGCATTGAGTGCGCGCATGCCGCCCACCAGAGCCGTCATTTCGGGCACGGTGAGCGTGAGCAGGTTGGCACGCTCTACCAACATCTCCGGCGGTGAACGGCGATTACTAGCGGCGAAGTAGTTGCTAAAGCCGTCAGCTTTAGGCTCCAGCACCGCAAACGAGCGAACGTCGGTTTGCGCTGCACTCGCATCGGTCCGCCCCGGGGTAAACGGCACTTCGATAACATAGCCTCCAGCCTCGGCAGCCTGTTCGATCGCCGCATTGCCACCCAACACAATTAAGTCAGCCAACGAAACTTTATTGCCTTTACCGTCATTAAACGCTTGTTGGATACTTTCGAGTGTCGCAAGCACTTTGCTCAGCTGTTCCGGATTATTCGCCGCCCATGCATTCTGCGGTGCCAATCGAATACGCGCGCCGTTAGCTCCGCCGCGCATATCGGTAGCGCGGTACGTGGCAGCCGCTGCCCAGGCTGTGCTCACCAATTCAGGCCCGGTTAAACCAGAGTCCAGGAGCTTCGATTTAAGGGCTGCAATATCGCCTTTACCGATGACCTGACCGGCGGCGGGTAAAGGGTCTTGCCAGATAAACACTTCGGCCGGCACCTGCTTGCCCAGATAGCGAACCCGCGGGCCCATGTCTCTGTGCGTCAGTTTGAACCAAGCTTTCGCAAACGCGAGCTCGAACTCGGCGGGGTCCTCCCTGAAGCGCATAGCGATCTCACGATACGCCGGGTCGAATTTCACCGAAAGATCAGTCGTGAACATGATCGGCGCATGCCGTTTGTTGGGATCATGCGCATCGGGCACCAGAGTTGCACCGGCACCATCGGCAGGAATCCACTGCGTTGCGCCCGCCGGACTTTTTGTTTGCACCCACTCGAAGTTAAACAGATTATCGAGATACTGCATGGTCCAGACCGTAGGATTGGCCGACCAGGCGCCTTCTAAACCACTGGTAATAGTGTCGCCGGCGTTGCCGGTGCCACAGCTGTTCATCCAGCCGAAGCCCTGCGCTTCGATGCCTGCTGCCGCAGGCACTGGGCCAGTGCAGTCGGCAGGGGGTGCGGCACCATGGGCTTTACCAAAGGTATGACCACCGGCGATCAACGCTACGGTTTCTTCGTCGTTCATGGCCATACGCGCAAAGGTCTCACGAATGTCCTTGGCGGCAAGTAACGGGTCGGGTGTGCCGTTCGGGCCTTCAGGATTCACATAGATGAGGCCCATCTGCACCGCCGCCAGCGGATCAGCGAGCTCGCGATCACCGCTGTAGCGTTCATCGGCAAGAAATTCCGTTTCGGGGCCCCAGTAAACCAGATCAGGTTCCCACTCATCTTCGCGGCCACCGGCAAAACCAATGGTCTTGAAACCCATAGATTCCATGGCCACGTTGCCGGTCAGCACCATCAGGTCGGCCCACGACAAATTGCGGCCGTACTTTTGCTTGACAGGCCATAGCAAACGCCTGGCTTTATCGAGGTTGGCATTATCCGGCCAGCTATTAAGCGGGTCAAAGCGCTGTTGACCACCACCGGCGCCGCCGCGGCCGTCATAGATGCGATAAGTGCCGGCGCTGTGCCACGCCATGCGCACAAAGAACGGACCATAATGACCGTAATCGGGCGGCCACCAATCCTGTGGCGTGGTCATGAGTACCTGGATATCCTGCTTGACCGCATCGAGATCGAGTGTTTCAAAAGCGACGGCGTAATTGAAGTCGGCACCGATAGGATCCGACTCGGACCCATGGTCACGCAGCGGTGAAAGATCCAACTGCTCAGGCCACCAGAAGCGATTGGGTTTGGCTTGCCCCTCAACACTGGTTGGCATGCTGGACTGCACCGCCGCACTAGTCCCCGATGCCGCCTGTGTCTGGCTGGTTGATTCAGCGGGTGGCTGGCACGCCGCAAGGAGTGCAGCACTGGCTGCAAGCACGGGAAAGAAAATACGCAACGGAGTACTCATGAACACACGCTCCTAGTTCATTTAGAAACAGTCTTAAATCGAGCTTACGGCTAATCAATCTGATTAACAATAGTCTGTAAAAATGAATCTTTATTTGCAGGCGCGGATTCTTTATTAGGTGCTACAAACCCTCATACTTCGCAAACTCCATGGTGAAATCAGCAAAGGTCGCATTCGGTTCATACGACAACGGCCGATAGGTCACGTGACCGTAATTGCCAACCAAGGACGTCGGCTTAATCAGCCCTGCCGTCGACACTACCGCGCCAAAATTTTGGCGCCCACGGAACATCATCGGATCCCAACCGTGGTACATGAATGTCATACCGGGTTGCATAGACGATGAAACGTGCGCTTCGGCAATAAACTCGCCCAATGAATTAAACACCCGGATCAGGTCACCATCGGCCACACCCCGTACCTCGGCATCGTCAGGGTTCACATAGATATCAGGCTGCCCGCGCTGCAAACTGAGCAGCAGCGAATCATCACGCCAGGTACTATGAATACCATGCCGCGCATGCCCCTGCAGCATTCGCAGTGGATAACCCTCGTTACTCAACGGTCCTTTATAGGTGGGCAGTTGCTCACCTTCCTCCATAAACCAATCATGATCCATGTAGTACTGCTGACGACCGGTAAGCGTTGGGTACGGCACTTTATCGCGTACCGCCTGCAACACGGTTGAACCATAAGGCGAATCGACATCGTAAATTACGGTGTCTGTACCCGGGTTACGCATGATGCCCCGCGCCGCCATTTCTTCGAACGACACCTGCGGCAAGCCGTGATTGTTATCAATCAAAAACTGAATAACATCACGGTTGGTTTGCATCACACCACCCATCGTGAACTGATCATAGTACTTCGTAAAATCACGGGTCACCGGCATACCCATAAAGTTGTCCTGCACCGGCGCAATACCCCGCGCCGTGGCACGTTCGCTAATCGCTTTAGAGAACGCTTTGTAGATCGAGAAGTCATCCATAGACTCGCCCAATGGCTCTACCGCTTTATCAAGCACCTGCACATACGGTGTGCGCGGCTCGAGCATAAAGTCTTCACGCTCATAGTGATGTGCCACGGGCAGCACGTAATCGGCATACATCGCGGTAATGCCCATATCGGGCGCACAAACCACAATGGTCTCAAGCTTATCGAAGGCCTCCGAGCGCCAGCGCTTGCCGGATGCCCTCCAGTTGGCAGCGTTACTTCCTGAGTAGATACCCATCTTCCAATTAATATCTTTGTAGTCCGGGAACCAGCCGTTGTCGATCGACTTCTGGAAGTACTTGTCGACCTTCTCAGCCAACTCCGTACCGTACATCTGCTGATTCAATTTCTTGTGATCAGCGTGCGTGTAATCCCAGCGGGCCATGGTGGCAATACGCAAGGTTGGCGGAAGGTTGGAAAACATGAAGGCAAACTGGTCGGCCTCATGCGGCATGTTCCAGATCTGCAAGCCACCACCCGGTTTGCCCAGGCTGCCGTTTAAGGACAATAGCAACAGGAAGGCCCGTTGCATGAGATCGCCATGCAACCACTTACAGACGCGATAACCTGAGAAGATCATCGCCGGATCAGCCCCACCAAACTGCAGGGTCAGATCGATAATCACCCTGGGATTCAAGCCGGTAATTTTAGAGACATAGGTGGGGGTAAATTTACGAGCCTCCACCTTCGTTTTCATAAATACCGTGGTCACCGCAATCGGCCCCTGGGCGCCGTTGACGACCCACTCGCCTTCAAGCATCGGCTTCATACCCTCAAGACGCAGACTGCCGACATTCAGAACCGGCACCATTGAACCGGGTGGTGGCTTGGGGGCACCGGTGGCAGGCGCTGCTCGCATCTTGCCACTGACGTCATCCCAGATATAAAACAGGTTGTCACGGGCATCTTCTGTGCCGAGGATGTCGGTCTCGCGAAGGAACTTGCCATTATCCTGGCGGACCAAAAATGGCATGTCGGTCTGTTCACACAGATAGTCTTCATCGTACAAGCGCTGCACAATCATGCCGTTGACCATCGCCATGGCGAGTGCCGCATCAGTACCGGGCTTCGGATTAATCCATTTGCTGCAGTGCATTGCCGTAGGGGTGAACTCCGGCGATATGGCAATCACTTGGGTGCCGTTGTACTTCGCTTCCCAGAAGAAATGCGCATCGGGGATACGGGTGACCGCCGGGTTGCAATACCAGATCAAGCAAACTTTAGATTTGTAAACAGCCGCCATGGTGTCGGCGAGCAATGGCACACCGGTGGTCATGTAGACGCCAATCGGCAAATCGCCGACACCGGCAAATGCTTCCGGTACCTCGGTACCTGCAATGGTGGCAAAGCGGCCGAGCGCTGCAAACGATGCGCGCTTGAGCACCATCTGCGTGCCAAGCTGCGTACTCACCGAACGCGGGCCGAACTCAACGTTGTAGTCGATAAACTTATCGGCGATTTCATTCAGCGCCTGATCCCAGCTCACCCGCTCCCACTTGCCTTCACCACGGCCACCGGCGCGCTTCATGGGGTATAGAATACGTTGCTTGCCGTACATGTACTTTGCGTGCCGCAGCCCTTTCTGGCAGCCACGCGGACCATAATCGGGTGTGTCGACCTCTGACTGTCCGTACTCACCCTGCTGCTCTTCGCGCCAGACGATGCCGTTGCGAACATAGACATTAAATGCGCAGTTGCCGGTGCAGTTGGTGCCATGCGTGCCGCGGGCCACTTTGTCCCAGGTCCACTTATTGCGTTGCACGTCTTCCCAGCGCCGGTAAGCTGCAGCCGGATTCTCTTCCGCAACTACCGTGGCATAACGCAGACCCAGTAACGCGGCACCCGTGCCACCGATAAACCGTCGTCTGTCTGTCACCATACTGCCATCCATCATCTATTCCTTAGCTCTGTGCTGCAAAAAAGTGGCTTAACTGCCTGTAGTATCAATTTAGTTTTCAACACCGTCTTCGATCTCATCATCGGGCCAGTAATGCGAACCCGGCATAACAAATGACAAATCCGACGCCTGTGCCAGTGCCAGCTCAACAAGCGGCATTTGTTCGTTGCCCAACAACAGCTGCTCGCCAATTCTAAAGCCCGGCGTCGCATAACCCTTAAGCGCCGCAAATTCGTCCGAGTTGCGGTCAAGCGCTGCTGCCACAGCAGGTTTTTCGAGCCACTCTTCCAGCTCATCAGTATTAAGACCACATTCACGCGCAAGGTTCACTAATACCGCACGATCGGCAATATCCTGGCCATCGCTCCAGCAAGCGGCAAAGACGGCGGTGACGAATAGGGCGTCAGAGCCATATTCTGCGGCATACAGGGTCGCCAATAGCGCCAGTCGGGAATCAATATGCGCCGCAAACGGCAGCACAGATTTTAGCCCGCAGTAATTGAGCCAGGCATGCCAATGGATGCCTTGCTGATGCAGCTCGAGTGCTGATGATTGTTGGACTTCAGCAAACGTAATGCTGAGTGCCTGCCGCTCAACCGGCCGCCATTCAACGGTAGATAAGGTACGCATCGCCGCCTCTTTGGCACGATTGATCGCCAGAAAACTCCACGGACAAGCGAAATCAAAAAAAGCCTCAAGCACTGGTGATGAGGCTGGTGATGGGATTGGTGTTGATACTTGTGTCATCGTGCTCACAATTCAGGTACTCACAATTCGGGTTTGCGCAGCTCGGTCTTCAGAACCTTGCCATTGGCATTGCGTGGCAACGTGTTAATCCCGACAACATCTTTGGGAATCTTAAAACCCGACAAACGCCCTTCACAAAAATTCGCAATCGAATCGGCATCGACTGTAGCGCCGGCTTTGACCACGACAAAGGCACGCAGGCTTTCACCCCACTTCTCATCGGGCACACCCACGACCGCCACATCCGCAATATCCGGATGCTGAAATAGGCATTCTTCAATTTCACGCGGGTAAATGTTGTAACCCCCTGAAATCACCATATCCTTCTTGCGATCGACAATGTAGAGATGGCCTTCGTCATCCTTCCTGGCCAAATCACCAACGGTCACCCAGCCATCTCGGAATGCCTCGGCGGTCTCCGCATCACGCTTCCAGTAACCATTGAACAAACATGGACTTAATGTGAAAAGCTCGCCAACTTCATCAGGTTTGCATTCGACGCCATCGGTGTTGAGAAGCTTCACCTGAGTGTACGGAAATGGCTGGCCCACACACTGTTGCTTTCGCAACTGATCGGCGGGCCGTAAATTCGACACCACACTAGCCTCGGTAGAGCCGTAAGTCTCGTGCAACAAACCATCACCAAAGTAATCGACCAATACCTCCTTGAGCGCCTGCGGCATCGCCGCCGCATTTGAGATAACAGTGCGCAACACATTCATCCGACCCGCATCCAACACTGGTGCCTCCTGCCCCATCATCACCTGAAAATGCGTGGGCACGCCAAAGAAGCCAGTGATCTCGCCGGTAGCAAAAGCCCGCAAGACCACCTCAGGTTCAAACTTGCTCATGATTTCGCAATAGCCACCAAAGAACGCCGGAGCCAGAGCAAACAGCATACCGGCACCATGACACAGTGGTGCTATAGCCAGAAACCGGTCATCGGGCGAATAACAGCCGTACTCAACGGCGCAGGAAAACAGTGTGATAACCCGCGAACGATGGGGTACCAGAACGCCCTTAGGTTTGCCGGTGGTGCCCGATGTATAGGGAATAACAAAGGTATCCCACTCGTTGACCACAGGCATCTGAGCAAGCGGTGAAGCCTGCTGCAACCAGGCTTCAAGCTCATCGCCAATGATAATGATTCGGGTGTTCGCAGCAAACCGGGCATCCTTAAGCGCTGCCGCGCTCGGCGCATCGACAAAGACAACGCGGGCTTCAGCATCGTCGCAGATAGCGACAATTTCAGAGGCGGTAAGTCGCGGATTCACGGTGGCAAGGGCAACGCCGGCCTGCGAAGCGCCGACGAGGATTTCCATGAACTCGATGCAGTTGTTAGAGACGATGGCGCCATGGGTACCTGGCGGCAAGCCAAGGCCAACATTCAGGCCCGCACTGAGCCGATCCACGCGGTCGATAAAACCACGGTAAGTCCGCAGCGTGCTGCCACACTTATAGACCACTTTATCGGGGTTGCGGGTGGCGGCAGCACGAATGCCGTCGGCCAACGACATGTGGCGAAAACCCATCGGTAAACCGAGCTGCTCAGTTTGCATACATTGTTCCCAAAATGTTCTGGCGCGCCATTTAGCGTGCTTAGCCCGGCAGCTTGAAGACCCGCAGGGCGTTGTCGCGCATCAGCATTTGCTTCGCTTCTGCATTCATGCCCAGGTCATCAACCTCAGCAACGGCACGCTCAGGATCGATCACAGGCCAATCAGTACCGAACATGACTTTATGCCGGCCGTAGGTGTTGGCGTAATGAACATAGGAATCGGGCCAATACTTAGGCGCGTAGGCATCGCCTGCGGTGTAGACGTTCTCATGTTTCCAGCACATGGAGATCATCTCGTCCGTCCAGGGCACACCAATATGAATACCAATGAGCTTAAGCTCAGGAAAATCAATAGCAACCTGATCGAGCGTGATAGGCCGGGCCACACTAGGCAATCGGCGTGTCTTCGAATAAATGAGGTTATGCCCCACCTGCATCATGATCGGAATATCCAGCTCGCAGCACTTCGAATAGTAGGGGTAATACTTCGCGTGATCGGGCGCTAGGCTAAACCAATGCGGGTACAAATGAGCACCAACGAAACCAAATTCATTGACGGCCTGCTCCAGATCATAAATACCTTGCATGCCGCGACACGGATCGACCCCGGCAAGCCCTGAGAAACGATCGGGGTACTGCTGACAGATGTCATGCACCCGCTTGTACGGGATCTCAAACGACTCGCGAACATTCAAGTCGCCACAACGAACGGCAATGAGCAAGGAACGCTCAATACCGGCCTTATCCATGCGCTTCAGGTAATCCTCAATAGGGACACCGCCGCGCATGTCTTCGGGCATCCTGACCTGCGCCTTAAACTCCTCGTCCAGCCCTGACTGCCCGTTGCCGACTTCTTCCGGCGTAAATAGATTACAGACAATATCGATAACACCTGACATAGCTCACACACCCTAAAGTAATACATCTAACGCCATAGACCTAAAGCGATAAACCCGGAGAAATAAATAGCGACAGCGCCTACCAACTCAGCCGGAAGGCGCCATAAGGGTAACGCAAAAAACCGCTCTGGCGACTATTGGCCGTCTAAATCCCAATCGCCCGATGAGCGCGAGCGAACAGGAATACCGGCCATCAACGGCGCTTGCTTAACAGGATCGTAATTAAGCGCATCACCTTCTATGATGACGCGTTCATTAATGGTAATCCAGTTAACGAGAGACCCGTCGAGCCTGAAAAAGCCCATCCAGCCGCGCTCTTCACCGGCAACGAAATGACCGTGTTTAACCATTGCTGGCCGGAAGAAATAGGTTCCTGCATCCAGCGTACCGAAGTTATAAACCAGATGGCCATCGAGCGAATACGCTTCTTCAAATACAGGGTGATGCACCAAACGATTGTCAGACCAACCCGGTGGCGCCCAAGCCAACATGGTGACAAAACCCTTATTATTGTCATCCACCGGAGCGGGATCGTGATACAGCAGCTTGAGTTTCAAAAAGCGCTGGGTGTCGCCCTCATAGACGTTGGGCATCCATTCCATGCGATGACTTTCAACGATAGTGAGTTCACCCGCCTCTCGGGAGGCGGTATTGCCGCCACGTAGCACCAGCTTGTCGCGGTTTTTCTTCGTGCGGGTAAAGCCCCAATCACCATATTCCCGAAACAATAAAACTTCTGTGCCTTGCGCCACCGACATCTCAGGTACTTTCAAACCAGCCGGAGCGCGAATGTAAGCGCCCTTACCCAACAACCGGTCGCCAATCTTCAAAGCACCTTTAACGACATACCATTCAATATCGGCATGCGCATAGCCTTCAGGACGATGCCAGGCAGTATCAAAAAAGATATGGGTTGAGGCGGAACCGTCTTCTTCATCCACCGACAAATTGCGCTGAAATGCCCGGCCTTCGCCACCCGGCAACTCGGCCGGATGCAAAATCAGATCAGCATCCTGAATTAGTTCAACGTGAGGTCGCACGGCTGTCTCCTGTGGCTCAATTCATACCGCGACATGAAATGTACGACGGGTATAAAAATAGTGTTAAGGGGCTGCTTTACTGTCCTGCTGTCTTCTTAGCTTTCTTTTTAGCCTTTATTCTTGGTCTTCTTTTTGGCGGTTTTCTTAGTTGCTGCTTTCTTCTTGGTCTTCTTACCGGCCACTTTCTTAGTTTTAGCCGGACGCTGCTCGCCCATCATGATGAGATCATCCATGAAAGAATTTGTCATCCGGACGGCTTCAATAAACTCAGCTATAAGCTCATCATGCGCCACTGGTAGCACACCATTAGCGTCGCGCGCCGCTTTAATCTGACGCCACAGTTTCATCTGGTACTTCTGAGTCTGCTCCAGCGCGTTAATCAGATAGTTCATGTGGAAAAACCAATCTCCACGGATCTGAGAAAAATCCACTTCTTGATCTGACACAGAGTTACTCCTCGCTGAAAAAATTTAATAAACAAACCCAAAATGGCCAATAATTGATTACCATTTTAGGGTTCAGGATAACGCTGCAAGCCTTGCTATTGTTAGCAGTCGGCCTAGCCCATCCATGATTCGGTCAGGATTAATCCGCCAAGCGGATGCCGAAAACCCCACTAAAGACTCCGCCCTTTATACTGAACTTTAACATAACGCACAAGGCGACTTGGTTGTGAAATGGGCGACGTGCACAACCCTGTAGCTCGGGTTAGAATTAGCCTTAATTATTGATGGGTCGCTGCGTCATAAACCACGTTATCTAAGCGGCCTCAGCAGGCACTCAGGATCAGAACGCATGATGAAACGGCTTTGGATCGCAGGACTTCTTGGCATCACGCTGCTCACAGTGACGGCCGCACCCCCGCAGAAAGCCAAGCGCCTGGATAAAGCGGCTATGCAGGGCGAAATAAATGTTCAGGAAAAGCACAAAGAGAATCTATTTAGCGATAAGGCCGTAAGCGCCACGGGTGTTGGCGTGCGTAAATCAGACGGGAAAGCGGTGGTTAAGGTGTATACCAACAGCCTGGATGCTACCAATATTCCGGGGTCTATCGATGGTGTTCCGGTACAGGTTGAATACGTGGGTCAGATTCACGCGTTAAAAGCCAGTGTGGCGACGCGGAATAATGGCAATCGGTATAGAAAACACAAGGCCAACAAGCGCAATAATCCCGATAGTACCAGCCGTCCGATGCCCGAGTATGTGGATCAAGCTGGCGCTATAGATCGTCGCGTGCGGTTTCCGCGCCCGGTGCCTATTGGCGTTAGCGCCGGACACACCGGTGTCACTGCGGGCACACTGGGCTGCCGCGTCTCACAGGGCTGTCACGCATACGCGTTAAGCAATAATCACGTCTTCGCTAACGAGAACGATGCCCAGATTGGCGATGCTATCCTGCAGCCCGGCAAATTTGATGGCGGTCAAGCACCCGTTGACACGATCGGCACGCTGTTTGACTTCGTACCTCTCAACTTTACCCAAGAATGCACCATCTTTACCTGCAATCGCATTGATGCGGCGCTCGCGGATGTCACCAGTTTCGCGGTAGGTAAAGCTACAACAGCGGAGGGTTACGGCACACCCCGGTCTGAAACGATTGAGCCATATTTAGGCATGAAAGTCATGAAATACGGTAGGACCACAGGCCTACGCTATGGCTATATTGATGCACTCAATGCCATCATAGACGTTAACTACGGCACGACCAGCAACACCAAATACGCGCGCTTTATTTATCAGATCATCATTAAGACCGCAGAGGATGCCAGCTATAGCGACTTCAGTCTCGGCGGCGATTCAGGCTCACTCATTGTTGCGGCAGACGCCAACTACCCCGCCCCCGACTGCATCAATGATCCATCACCTTGTAGTTGGGATTACCCGCCACTCGAAGACGAGCGTAAGCCCGTCGCACTGCTGTTTGCCGGTGGTGGTGGCATTACGGTCGGTAATAAGATCGACGATGTACTGGCTACGTTTGATGTTCTGATCGATGGCGAGTGACCATCTGCACCTAGGCGAAGGACGAAGGCACAGGCTTGAAGCCGGTTTCTGCAAGATCAGGCCGCCCAACTAGATACTGCTCACAAGCTACTTTGGCACGAGTTTCAGCTAGCCAACGAACCAGAGCTCATTATTTTATGGCCGTTTATAACAGCAAAGCGCTCTGCACGCCCTGGCTACTGTTGGCTTGCGCACTATTGGCAGCCGGCGGCATGGCCGCAGCAAGCGAACCCGGAGTCATCGTTATGCAGAACTCAGCTGGGCTTGGCTCGCCGCTTGACTCGGTTCTGGTCAGCGAAGCAGCGATGGCCATTGTGGATCTGCCGGGCATCACCGCAATAGCCGCGAGTGAGTGCATAACGAGTAGCAATTCCTCGGCAACGGTTGACTGCATTGTGGTTTATGTATCAAACGCTGCGGTTGCTGCACAACTGCCGGCAACACTAGGCAACTACCCCATCGTGATTCGCACGGGCGGGCCGGCTGAGACGAACCTTCCCTAGTGACTATCCGAATAAACTGATAAGCCTCACTGCACGCTGACTACAGAAAACGCTTAACCCCATACTAAAAAAGCCCCGCATGTTTCCATGCGGGGCTTTTTTAGTATTGCAGACCGGAGAACAAGCTCCGGCTTAGTACTAGGAGTGCTTACTGACCACCAAAGCGGTAGTTGGCACGAACACCAATAACACGTGGATCAGGTGCTGTGGCGAAGTAATGGTTAACACCAAAACCTGCCAGGAAACCCAGCTCGCGAATCTGCGGACCGAAATCAGGACCAGAACCACCCGTTTTAATGGTGTCGTCATCGAACACGTTATCAACATAGATAAGCGCATCCCAACGATCAGCCAACAAGCCAAGACGCATATCAGTCAGCCAATAAGGCTCGAACTCAATGCTATTTTCCGGATCCAGGAAGCGTGAATCCTGGAACTGGGTATTGCCCTCAACGAACCACTCCATACCGGTATTACCCAGTGCACGGGTGTAGTTGGCCTGCCCCACAAAGGCGTTATCAGGTGAGCGTTCCAAACCATTTCCAGCGAAGTTTATACGACATAGACGTCCGGCAGGATTCTCAGGATTGGTCACTACCTCACACTGCCCGGTGCGGGCGATGTTGTTCTCGGATCTAACATCAACCTGCCACTCAGTGTACTTAGCATTCAGGAAGGTATATGACGCTTGCAGTGTCAAACCATCAACAAATGATGGCAACCATGTGGCATCGACTTCAACACCAAAAACCTCGGCGCCACCGGCATTCGAGATAATCGGCCGCAACTGACCTGAATCATCCAGAATCTGTGTGCTGATCTGCTTTTCGCTGTAATCCTGAAAGAACATAGCGCCATTCACTTGCAGGGCACCCGCTGCCACCCATGAGGTTTTAGCACCCAGCTCATACGCGACCATCTCTTCAGGCAGGAACTTGGCTTCTTCAATGTTCTCGGGAGACCCACCACCGCTTAGCTGATTGATGCCGGCTGGCTTCTGAGCTTTAGCTACACTGCTGTAGATTAATGCATCATCACTCGGGTAAAAGTTCATTGTCACTTTGGGTGTGTGATATGAAGAAGTCACAGTACCTTCGATGTAAGCCCAAGAGTTAAATGTCGAAGCAGAACGACCGCTCTCTTGCCAACCGCACTTTTGCTCAAAAGGCAGACCCGTAATGAGGTCGGTGGTCGTGCCTTCAATCCAACCGCCCGCTGCGCTAGCGTTTGCAAACCCATTACTCTGGATCGCCAGCAGCGTACAAGACGATTGGTTCGGCTTCTTCAACTGGAACGATTCTTCGACGTAACGATCTTCAACCGTCATCTTCCACTTCTCGGAGATATCCCAATCAATGGCGGCATAGATAGACTTGTGATCAGTCGAGGCCTTCCAGAAGACGGCCGCGACTTCGGCAGTCTGGGGGCTACCCGGGCCAATGCCGGGCGCAAACTGATTGTAGATACTGCGCCAATAATCGCCGTTCCAATCAAATACCTGGCCCGCTCGCCGCTCAGAAAACAGCAGATTTAGGTTGCCGCCATTACAGGCGCCGTCTCGGTCCAAAATAAGGGGGGTTGCTACATTAGGATCATTACCCGTAGCACCGGTGCGTGTACAGCCGATAATAAAGTTTTGATCGGTCGTGCGGCGACGTTCATTCCAAGACAGGAAGCCCGTGGTTAACTGGACAGGACCACCCCAATCGGAAGCAAAACGAATCTCATTACTAAGCTGGGTGGTGTCGGTACCGAACTCACCTTGCTGATGATTCACAGGATCATACTGATAGTCCTGATCCAAAGAGTTCCAATCACTCGCGCTGGTATAACCACCGAGATAAGTGACCGTACCATAGGCCAGATCCCACGCTAGGTTAGCGCCTAAGCGCGCCAGCTTCTGAGTGGTGCCTGTGTTGTCCGAAGTCTTGTCCCGTGGGCTACCGTCGAAACGAATTTCATTGCCTTTGAAGCTACCCATAGACTCAGGAATACACAAACCCGGAACGCCGGTATTGGCATAAACCGCGTTACCGGGGATGCCATCATCAGCGTTGCCTGTTGCCGGCAGCGGATTGACATCGGGGCAATAGGGACGCCACTTTGAAATACTGGTAACCGACCGCGCAAAGCCACGGCCTAATCCGGCACCACCATCTGCAACAGGTGCATACGCAATAGGCGGAACAGGAATAAACACCGTATCATCTACCTGATAGTTAGGCGTTACACCGTAGCTATCATCCGAATACGAAGCTCGAATTTTAGATTTAAAGAACTCTGAAGGCTCCCAAACATAGGTACCAGAAACACCATAACCCTCACCACCACCTACTGTGTTGCCGGTAGTTTGGTTCTTGTAATAACCGTCTTCACTCCAGAGAACGCCATCAAAGCGTACGCCCTGAGTAGCAGTCAATGGGGTCGATACAAAACCATTGTATTGCTGATTACCAAACTCACCGACATCAACACGAACACCGGCTTCGGGAACGTCGCTGGGCTCTTTCGTGGTGTAAGACAGCGCACCGGCAAAGGCGGCACGACCGAACAGAGCACTCTGGGGACCCTTAACAATTTCGATACGCTCGACATCGCCCAACAAACGCTGGTTAGCCAGCAGGCCTGAACCCGCAGAAATAACGTTCTCAGTGGTAACGTCGACACCATCAACCAGGAAGGCGACGTTAGAGCGACCGCGTGTATTGGACAAACCACGAATGGCGATACGGGTATCTGTAGGACCGAAGGAGGTATCAAAGCCAACAGAAGGATCAAGCTTCGCAACATCGCCCAGGTTAATAATGCCCTGCCTGTTGATCACTTCGGCACTAATCGCGGTAACGGCGATAGGCACTTCCTGCAAGCTTTCTGATTTTCTTCGAGTGGTAACAACAATCTCTTCGATTTGCTGTGCCCAACCGTTCGTGGGTAACACAAGCATAGCCGGTGTTGTGACTAGCACGGCAAAAACGATACCGGCGGTATTTTTGACTCTCGACATGAAGATGGCTCCCCCTACTTCATTTTTTCCAAAGTTAGCCCAACTGATGCTTCACACAGACCAGTGCTTGCAACGACTACCGGGCAATAACCAGCAAAACTCACTAACTAAAACTCAACGATCCCTAATAAATAAATCGCTTTTTTTCGCATCGAGCACGTTGCATCAAACACGCCACTCCCCCGCCATGTTAAGTGACAAGTGATTGCTACTATAAGCGGCATCGGAGCCTTGTGTACACCAGAATTTGCCTTAACCACCTGTCGGTAGCAGGAGCTAGCCACTCGCATAAAGCGAGGAACATGCGCTGAGCATAAAAAAAGCCCCGCAAAAGCAGGGCTTTTTATATGGTGGGCCGTGCTGGATTCGAACCAGCGACCAATTGGTTAAAAGCCAACTGCTCTACCAACTGAGCTAACGGCCCGAAAACGGATGGATTAATCAGTATCGGCTCTGCCCGAAGATTTGCCTAAATTGATTAACGTAGCTGGGTAGCACCTCTACCTAGCACCTCTACGATAACCAGCACATCAACAGGATGCGAATGATACTGAATCGGTCGCGAATAACAACCCATAGCACGGCGTTTTATGAATATTTGCAGCAGCAACCCGCCGGAAAAATAATAACAAGGAATACCAGGCACGAAACACGACCAGACCCAATAGCCTAAATCAGTGGCAGCGGGGACTTTAGCCATAGCGCGTGGGATCGATAATGCCCGCTGCAACGAAACCCGCGCGCCTAAGCCTACAGGCATCACAAACGCCGCAGGCCGATCCATCAATGGCTGCACTATAACAAGACACCGTGCTGCCAAAATCCACGCCCAGTTCGAGTCCTCGTTCGACAATCTGTCGCTTACTCATATTAATGAGTGGCGAACGCACCTGAATCGGCTCGCCCTCAACACAGCGCTTAGTCGCCAGATTCGCCATCGCCTGAAACGCAGCAAGGTACTCAGGGCGACAATCCGGATAGCCGGAGTAATCGACCGCATTAATCCCGGTATAAATAGCCTCTGCATTGACAACCTCGGCATAGGCCAGCGCATACGCGAGAAAGATGGTGTTCCTGGCAGGCACATAAGTCACCGGAATACCCTCGCTAGCACTGTCAGGCACATCAATGGTCAAATCGGTAAGGGCCGAACCACCCAGCTGAGCAATATCAATATTGATCACCCGATGCTCTGCAACGCCGGAAGCCTCAGCAATACGCTGTGCGGCCGTAAGCTCTGCGTTGTGGCGTTGCCCGTAATCAAAGCTTAATGCGAAACATTGCTCGCCCTCTGCTGCTGCAATGGCTAGCACAGTGGCTGAATCCATGCCGCCAGACAATAAGACAACACTCCGGCTCATTTTGGATTTCCTCATTCTTTTTTGGATTCTGTTTACGGCAAACAAACGAAAGCAACATGTTAGTGCCCCGGTTCGTCACCCCACAGGTATTTATGCAGCTGCACCTGAAACCTAACCGGCAGACGATCCGCTAGAATCCACTCCGCTAGCTCGCGGGCTTCCAGACTACCGTGCACCGGGGAAAATAAAACGCAGCAGCGCTCGAGCAGATCATGGCGGGCGAAAAATTCGCACGACCACTCATAATCGGCTCTATTGCAGATCACGAACTTAAGCTGATCTTCTGGTCGCAACAGCGCCAGATTCTCGAGACGATTGCGGGCCGACTCACCCGATGCCGGCGTCTTAATATCCATGACAATGGTGACCCGCTGATCAATACCAGCAATATCCAAAGCGCCGGCGGTTTCCAGTGATACGGCATACCCCGCATCGCATAACGCAACCAGCAATGAACGGCAGTTCGGTTGCGCCAGCGGTTCGCCGCCGGTCACACATACATAGCGCGCGCCATAGTTGCTGACTTCTTCAAGCACACTATCCAGAGACTTCCAGTCACCTTTATAAAACGCATACTCAGTGTCACAATAGACACAGCGCAAGGGACAACCCGTTAAGCGGACAAATACTGTGGGAAACCCGCTGGGACGCGACTCTCCCTGAATCGAATAAAAAATCTCATTGATCCGCAACCGCGAATCACGCGGCAAAGCATCCCGGGATACAACGGCAGCGGTCACCAGCAGAACTCACTCATAGGAAAGGTGATCTGTTGCCAACGAGGGTGGCTAAATTCACACTGAAGTAACACAACGAGACTCCGGTAAAACCGTCGGCAACTAGACGCCGGACTGGTCCATCTTGGCCAATCGCTCACCCGCCAGTCTGGCCGCGGTTGACTCAGGGTATTTATTCGACACCATATTCAGTGCTTTTCGGGCTTGTGAATAATTTTTCTGTTCATAGTACGCAAAGCCAGTTTTCAACAAGGCATCAGGAATCTTCCGGGAGCTCGGATAGTCACTCAGCACGACCTGAAACGCCTCAAGCGCCGCTTCGTATTTCTGTGTAACGTAATAGGTTTCACCCATCCAATACTGCGCATTGCCGCGCAGGTCACTATTGGGAAAAGCCCCTAGAAACTGCTTAAAGCCGATCACGGCTTCGTCATAGCGACTTTGCTTCAGCAGCTCAAAGGCGGCCTGGTAATTCTCTTCTGCCGAGCCGCCGGGCACAGGCAACTTGCCTGCTGTTAATGCCGCACCATTCACGACAGCAGCAGTCGCTGAAGCCGCCGCTGACACCTCTACAGATTGAAGGCGACTATCGACATCCAGATACAACTCTCGTTGACGCTCAGACGACTGCTGAACTTCATACTGTAGCGTTTCAACATCATTGCGTAGCAAGGCCAGCTCACGCTGCATCTGATCGAGACGCGAAATGATATCGACAAGACTGTCGTTATCGACAACGCGCTCGAGCCTGCTTAAACGCTGCTCCATAGAAACAACCTGTGGATACAGATCATTATTCTTTGCCGCAAACACCGGCGTACTGATTCCGGTCACAAGGACCGGAATCAGTACGCCGATAGCAGACTTGCCAAACATCCCTCGAAGACAGCGACCAACCACATCAAATACTACAACCATCACGAGAGTTATCCTTTTTAAACACATTTAAATATCGAACTTTAAGTCCCGCAGTTACTTGCCGTAGACCAGCTCGACGCGGCGATTCAGAGCCCATGCTGACTCATCGGTGCCGAGCTCAGCTGGTCGTTCTTCGCCGTAACTTACTGTGCTCAACTGATCCGCAGAAGCACCCTGCACCAGCAGTACACTTCGAACAGCCTGCGCCCGACGCTCGCCTAAACCAAGGTTGTACTCCCGACTACCGCGCTCGTCGGTATTACCTTCAAGACGCAGCGTTGATTGCGGATGCAGACTCAAAAACTGGCCGTGCTGCGCCAGGGTCTCGAGGCTATCAGATGAAACCTGAACTGAATCGAGTTCAAAATAGATAACACGCTCATCGAGCAACAAACCAGTATCGCGGAGCGGACCGCCATCGGCAGCAACACCCACCGAACCAACACCAAAGGACAGCGCACCGCCATCATCAGGAATTGCACCACCCATATCATCGGAAGCGCCATCGCCGAAACCGGAGGTTGAATCAACACCCGTGCAACCTACAACAAACGCCATAGCAAATACCGGCAACAACACTCTAAAAATTTTCATTACACAAACTCCAAGCTTTACGCATAAAGGATTAAACACGACAACGAACAACGAACAACAATTCTTACTGAACCTGCACAATTCGCTAGTGCGCACGGCCGCTAATTTACAGGAAATGGCCCCCAGGCTGGTTCGCGAACCTCGCCTTCAACAGCCTTAATACTCTGTTGCACACGACCATCGACAGACACCATCGCAAGCGACCCGCTGCGGCCCTGCCCGGTGGCGTACAAAATCTGTTCCCCATTCGGCGCAAAGCTAGGGGATTCATCCATCCGACCATCGCTTAATACCTGAGTATAACTGCGCTCCAGATCTACGACGGCGATTCTATAGTTGCCGCGGTCATTATGCACCACAGCAAGGCGCGAACCATCGGGCGAGACACGCGGCCGGGCATTATAGCCGCCCTCAAAAGTGATTCGCTTCGCGGCCTTATCGCCCGGCTTGCTGCGATACACCTGAGGTGCGCCACCCCGATCTGACGTGAAGTAAATCCAACGGCCATCGGGCGACCACTCAGCCTCGGTATCAATCGCCGGCCCGCTGCTCAGACGGCTCAGAACCTGACTCGATAAATCGAGCACATAGACGTCAAGATCACCCCTGCCTTTCGACAGCGTCAGCGCTAACTGCTTGCCATCGGGCGACCAGGCCGGTGCACTATTAATGCCTTCCCGTGCCGACACACGCTGACGGACGCCGGTGCGCACAACCTGAACAAACACCTCAGAATTATCATTTTCAAAGGATACATAGGCAATGCGCCGTCCGTCGGGAGACCACGCCGGTGACAACAGCGGCTTCTCCGACTCAACCATAATGCTCGCATTTTCACCATCAGCATCCGCAATAACTAATCGATACACGGGATTCTTCGGAGGACCGACAACATTGACATAAGCGATTCTGGTAGAAGCAACACCTTTAACACCGGTGAGTTTCTCGTAAATCATGTCACTCATACGGTGGGCGGCGGCACGCAATCCGGCCTGAGTTGAAGGCAGTCGATAGCCAAGAATCTGCGTACCACGGAACACATCAAAAACCTGAAACTGAATCGTGTAATTGTCGGTACCGCTCGGCGTGATCCTGCCAACAATCACAACTTCGGTGCCAAGAATCCGCCAATCGCTGAAATCGATGTCGGCTGCTTTGGTCGGTTTTTGCAGCATATCTTTAACCGGCATTGGCGCAAAGCGGCCAGTGCGGGCAAGGTCGGCGCCAACGATAGCCGCCACATCAAAAGGGCTGTTCGTCGGATCATCCCAGCGGAAAGGCACTACAGCAATAGGCGCTGCCTCAGCCCCACCGCGGGTAATGTCGATCTGCAGCTCAGCAAGCGCATTGGTAGTGAGCAATACCAACAGTAAGGCAGTAGCCCGCAATAAATTCTTCATGTGTATCCCTGTATCGACAAACATTTCAAATAGAACAGTTCTGATAAAACAATCTTAAAACTCTGCTGTAAAACTATAGCCCGAGCCAGCAGCGCACTACTGCTCCGGTTTGAACGTAAAGCGGAGGTTTCGTTCAAACAACATCGGGTTGGCCGGCAACGGCAGTGGCGACGATTTATACACCGCCGCTTCAAGCGAACGAACAACGGCAGGATCAGCATTACAGCGACCCATTCTAACGCCAACCACTTCACCGCCGGGTATCTGACTGACGTAAACCTCGCACTCGATTTGTCCTGCCGAACCCGGGGGTTGTGCCCAGTTGCGCTCAACCTTTTGCTTAATGAGTGCAATATATTGCGCCAACTCCCCTGAGGTTCGCGCCGCCAACAACTGCTCCTCAGCCTCCATGGAAGCCATCAGTTCTGCTGCACGCCTCGCCGCAGCGGCTTCGGCTATGGCATTCGCCTTGGCTGCAGCATCTGCCTTGGCTTTCGCCTCAGCGGCAAGTTTCGCTTTGCGCTCGGCTTCGGCTTTAGCTTTAGCCGCTGCTCCAGCTTTGGCCTTAGCATCTGCCGCGGCCTTGGCCTTTCGATCTACCTCTGTCTTTGCCGTTTGCTCGGCGTCGAGCTTGGCCTTGCGGTCTACCTCTGCCTTGGCTTTCGCCTTACGCTCGTTATCTGCCTGAGTCTTCGCATTGCGGTCCGCTTGCACCTTGCGATCTGCCTCGAGCTTAGCTTTGCGCTCACGCTCGGCGCTCGCCTTACGCTCAGCGTCCTGTTGCGCCCTTTGTTGTTGCTCTCGCTCCGCCTGCTTCCGTTCGGCTTTCGCCTCCTGCGCGGAACGGGTCTTGGTCTCGTCAACCAACTCGGCTTTAACCACCACCTGCTGCGGTAGCTGCCGCGGTATCGTAAAGGTGCTTAACGTAAACGCGAATGCAATCAGCACGTGCAGGGCCACCGAAGCGACGAGCCAGCCTTTATATTCCTGCACAAATGAGGGAGTGTTTGACACGAATCCTTCCGCGTTCCGGCCCGGCCGCTATTCTTGATCCGCCAGCGGATCAAACTGTGATGGATCGGTCAGAAACCCGACCTTTGGCGCTCCAGCTTTCTGCAACAAAACCATGGCCGTAACGACCCTGCCATGGTTCACATTTTTATCGGCTTTCACCAGCACCGGGGTGGCCGGCTTCTGCTTCAACACAGCCCCGGCTAAGGCCACAATATCCCGTGGCTCACGAGTCTCTTCCTCGTTATCGCCGACGTTTAGATAGAAAAAGCCCTCTGCATCAATCGACAGAATCAACGGCTCGGAGCTATCCTGGTCCAGAGGCTGAGCATCTGCTTCAGGCAGATCCACTTCAACGCCCTGAGTGAGTAACGGCGCCGTCACCATAAAGATGATGAGCAACACCAACATCACATCGATGTACGGCACAACGTTGATCTCGCTCATTAGCCGACGATTGCGTGCCATTATTTTGTTCCCTGTTTCACCGCAATGGAGCGCTGTAAAATAGCAGCGAACTCTTCACGGAAGGTGTCGTAACGCACTTCCAATCGTGCCACCTGATCGGCATAACGGTTGTAGGCGATAACGGCAGGGATCGCCGCAAACAGACCCATCGCCGTGGCGATAAGCGCCTCGGCAATACCGGGGGCCACCATCGCCAGGGTTGCTGACTGCACGTTACCCAGTGCACGAAACGAATTCATGATGCCGAAGACAGTGCCAAACAAACCCACATACGGACTCGTTGAACCGATCGTGGCGAGCGTCGCCAACTGATGATCGAGACGATCCATCTCGCGCATCTGCGATACCCGCATCGCGCGCATGGCGCCTTCCATAATTTTATCCGGCGACTGACCCGCCTGCTGAGCGAGTCGGCGATACTCACGAAAGCCACTCTCAAAGATTGCCGATATATCGGTGGGTGCTGCCGCACCTGTGCTCAGAGATTTATATATAGAGTTGAGATCACCACCCGACCAGAAGCTGGCTTCAAAGGCATCCGCACCCTTATGCGCTTGCTTAATGATCTGCCGCTTTTTCATGATGATGGCCCAGGAACCCACCGAGGCCGCGAGCAGGAGCAACAATACCAACTGCACAACCAGGCTGGCACCCAGAACTAACTCTATTACCGACAAATTGCCATTCATTGGCTACAATTTCCTTTGCTAAAACGGTGGTTACTAACGGCAGACAGCGCACAGACTAAGCGGTTCATGGCTGCAATACCTGCTTTAATTCAGTGGGTAAACGACGCGCCTTTAGACTGGCAGCATCAATACATACGGCAATACACTCGGCACTGGTCAACAAGTCGCCGTCGACGCCTGCATCGCGAACTTCCTGAGCAAATACAATACGTGCCCCCCGAAGTTCTTTAAGCCGGGTGCGCACAGACACCTGCTGATCGAGCACTGCGGGCTTATGGTAGTTCACTGAGGTACTCACCAGACTAAAAAATAGACCGTGAGTCCGGTGCAGCACTTCCTGACTAACGTCATGATCACGCAGCCACTCGGTGCGACCGCGCTCCATGAAGCGTTGGTAGTTTGCGAAATAGACAATTCCCTGAGCATCGGTATCTTCGTAATAGATCCGAACGGGTAGACTGTGCCAATGATCGCTCACGTTGTTAGCCTCCGCCAGCGAAAAATTCATCGGATGACGGTTCGGGTGCTGCCAAGCCAAAATGGCGATATGCCAGTTGCGTTGCTGTGCGCCCGCGAGGTGTGCGCATCAGAAAACCCTCCTGAATAAGATACGGCTCGAGCACATCTTCAATAGTGCCACGCTCTTCACCGATCGCTGCGGCCAATGAGTCGACTCCTACCGGTCCGCCCGCGAACTTTTCAATAATAGTTAGCAGCAATTTGCGATCCATAACGTCGAAGCCATGCGGATCGACATCGAGCATATCCATAGCCGCAGCGGCCACCTCACCATTGATAACGCCGTCCGCTTCAACTTGCGCGTAATCTCGCACCCGGCGGAGCAAACGATTGGCAATACGGGGAGTGCCTCTGGCGCGACTGGCAATTTGCTCCGCACCCGATTCATCAATACTAACGCCCACAATGCCGGCAGACCGTGTGACGATAGATTTTAAATCGGCAGCATCATAAAACTCCAGGCGCTGCACAATGCCGAAACGATCCCGCAATGGCGAAGTGAGCAAGCCTGCGCGGGTCGTTGCGCCCACCAGCGTGAAGGGTTTCAAGTTGAGCTTGATAGAACGCGCGGCAGGACCTTCGCCAATCATGATATCCAGTTGGTAATCTTCCATCGCCGGATACAGCACTTCTTCAACCACCGGACTCAGCCGATGGATCTCATCGACAAACAACACGTCGTTCGGTTCGAGACTGGTCAGGATAGCGGCAAGGTCGCCCGGGCGTTCGAGCACAGGGCCGGACGTGTGCCGCAGATTAACGTTCAGTTCTCTGGCGATGATATGGGCAAGCGTGGTTTTACCGAGCCCGGGTGGGCCAAATATCAACGTATGATCTAGTGCTTCAGAACGCTGCCGGGCCGCTGAAATAAAGAGATTCATCTGCCGCTTAACCGCCGTCTGACCAATATAGTCGGCCAGCATGTGCGGCCGGATGGCACGGTCGACAACCACCTCATCCGGTAACTCAGCCGCACCTATAAGACGATCGGCAGGATTATCCATAACGCTTTCCTCTACTACTTGGCTCGCTCATCAACGCCTTCCATCCGAAGCTACCGAACTCAGCGCAGCTTGCAGTATTTGTTCGGTGGTCGTTAAATCCTCCGGCACCGCGTTAAGCATCTTGCGGGCTTCGGCCGATTTGTAACCCAAACTCACCAGCGCATGAAAAGCCTCATTCGAACCGCCGGATGTCAGTAGCGAGCCACCTTGTGGCACAAAGACCCCACCATCGCCCAACCCGTCAAGCCGGTCACGCATATCCAGTATCAGACGCTCTGCCGTTTTGCGACCTACTCCGGGCACCTTGCACAGGGTCGCGGTGTCCTGCTCCTGCACGCAGCGCGAAAAGTCATCGACGCTAATGGCCGACAAAATACCCAAAGCCATTTTTGCCCCAACGCCATTCACCTTAATCAGTTCGCGAAACAACGAGCGCTCGGTGTCGCTTGAGAAGCCATACAGCGTGTGCTGATCTTCGCGCACGGCTAAGTGCGTGAGGAGTGTTAGCTCAACACCGATGTCAGGCAGACTGAAAAACGTGGACATTGGCGTATCGATTTCATAGCCCACACCGTTAACGTCCACCAACACTTTAGGTGGCAATTTGCTCATAAGAATGCCACGAATAAACCCGATCACAGCGGCGTACCTCCGGCAGACCTGCTCTTAATCAAACTGTTCAACGAACGCGTATGGGCATGACACAGAGCAAGCCCCAGTGCATCGGACTCATCCAGAGTGAGCTTGCCCTCGTAGGACAACAACACTCGCACCATATGCCGCACCTGTTCTTTATCGGCACTGCCGCGCCCGGTTAAAGATTGCTTCATGAGGCGCGGCGCGTATTCATGCACAGTCATCGCCGTAGAAAATGTGGCACAAATGGCGGCCGCCCGAGCTTGCCCCAGCTTAAGTGCGCTATCTGGATTGCGTGCCACAAATACTTTCTCAATAGCCATTTCATCCGGTTCATACTTAGCAATCACAGCCTGAAGCTCGCCAAAAATATTTTTGAGCCGCTCGGAGGGATCTTCCGCGGTATTTTTAATGCTGCCATGAGCCACATAGCAGGATTGCTGGCCATTGGTGTCAATGAGACCGTATCCCGTAAGCCGAAACCCCGGATCGATACCTAAAATTCGCACAGCTCGCGTCAAAGTTGCCCTTCACTCATTAAGATTGGCCAAAGATAGCTGGGTTTGCCATCTAGTCCAGTTGCGCCATAACATCATCAGAAATATCAGCATTCGAGTAGACGTTTTGCACGTCATCGAGATCTTCCAATACATCCAACAGCTTAATCATCGTGGTGGCATCGTCCACCCCAAGGGAGGTCGAGAGGTCCGACCGCATTGTTACTTCAGCAAATTCAGCTTCTAAATTCAGCGCCAACAAAGCTTCATTGATTGTCTCGAAATCGCTGGGATCGGTAATCACATCAACCGATCTATCTTCGTTGGTGACAACATCTTCGGCCCCGGCTTCCAGCGCGGCTTCCATGATGGCCTCTTCATCAGCACCCACCGGAAAGCTGATCAGCCCAACCATCTTAAATAGGTAACCGACAGAACCGTCTGCGCCCAGATTGCCCGCATGTTTGGCGAAAGCATGGCGAATTTCAGACACTGTGCGATTACGGTTGTCGGTGAGACACCTGACCATCACAGCAACACCACCCGGGCCATAACCCTCATACGAAGTCTCGAAGTAATCTTCACCGTCGGTATCGCCGGAGCCCTTCTTCACGGCCTTTTCAATGCGATCTTTAGGCAAGCTTTGTGCCTTACCCTTATCAATGGCGAGTCGCAGGCGCGGATTAGAGGTAATGTCCGCGCCGCCAACACGAGCGGCGACCGTGATCTCCCGAATTAACTTAGTAAATAACTTACCGCGCTTTTTATCCTGAGCACCCTTGCGATGCTGGATATTCGCCCACTTACTGTGACCCGCCATTCATTCTTACCCGTAACAACAGCGACCCGTTCAGCGCAAACCCAACAACGCACAAACGACGCACCCTAACCATAAGGTACGCCCGCCGCAGCACCCGATACCCGAGGCCCTACGCAATCGCATTCAACAACAAGCGCACATAATAAACCCTTATGCGCGGGGCTTACAGTCGTATCAGCGGCTTGTTGCAGGAATATTGCGCCCAAGCGACACCTGTTCTCCGGGAGCCGCGGTAAGGGAGCCCTTAAAGGGCGAAGGCAGAATGTCGACCCGATAAGCCGGCGGGCTGACTAATTGCCGGCAATGAACAGGGTGCCAACATTGAGATCGACGCCATGGACCGGCGCCAGAATAGCCTCGATGTGGGGAGACAAGAGCATGAGCTCATAGCCAAGTAGCACAACGTAGATGCCACAGATGGCCTGAAACAGGCCTTTCACAATCCGCCGCCCCATTAACCGGTAACGCGATGCGGCCACCAGAATGACAACGCCAAAGCCGGTCAAGGCAATTTTTACGCTGAGGAATCGCCCGATGTTCTCTTCAATCAGGCCTTTCATGAACCAGTTGATCTCTTCGGCGCCAACAGCCATCAAATTGAGCGTAAATAGTGCATCCAGGCAACTCATCAGAACAATGGCGAGTGCAGGCCACAACAGTGAAGATTCATGCCAGTCTACATAGAGATTATGATCATCAACGCCGCGACGATGATCCCGACGCCGTGGGTTGAGCCCACCATAGAGAAACGACCATACGTGTCGTTGCCGCCGATCGGTGCCGCTGTTACGCCGGCTTTTAACACCGCCCGGTGCCGGGCCACACTCACGGGTTAACGGCCCGAGCAACCCCTCTTCTCGATCAAGCTCACGCGCGGCTTGGCGATTCTCATCTTGCTTTTCATTGTTGGCTAGTTTCACATCCGGCCGTCCGTATGAGGCGATGTTGCAACTGCTGGATTAAGAGTTGCAGTGGCCTAACCTTGAGCCTTGAACACCCGCTTGTCCGTGAACCAAATCACGAAAGCAAGCGCTGCAGCAATCAAGTAAAAAGTTAAAAAGTAAAAAAACCATATATTACATATAATTATTTAACATACCTAAACTCAATAGCGGAAGGGCTAGGGGTTTCTTAGGCGATTGCCAGAGGCCCGGAGCAACTTGAACATCATGGAGGCATAGCGCTTTGGCGGCAGAAAGGGGTTCGTGCACACGGCCCGGATGACCTCGGCCAGCCCCTCGCCCACCCGGTTCTCAATCAGATAGCGCTCGCCCTGACGAAACCCGTAGGAAGCGCGAATGTAACGGGCAGTAAACCACCCTTGCGCATCAATTAACGCAGCGTTTTTCCCCAGCAACTTTTTGTCGCAGGCCGCGCTGATGTCGGCAATGCCTTTATCAACTTCAATGAACAGCTCCACAGCAGGCTCAGTCAGACATGCCAGCTTGCCCTGCTGCAATACCCGCAAATAAAAATCGACGTCTTCACCGCGCACAAGCTCAGGATCAAAAGGGCCAACCGCAGGCAACATGGAACTCCGGAAAATAAAGGTGGGCGTCCAGATGGTCAATCGCCCAAGCAGATAATCCCTCAGCACGTCGCCGGCAAGTGTGGGTCTGGTCTCAATACGATCATAAACGCCGCCCTTCATGTTCACCAGGGCGCCGGTATAACCGGCCACCCAATCGATACCCGCGGTGTCAAGCTGGCTAACTTGGGCGGTCAACTTATGCGGCAACCACAGATCGTCGCTATCAAGAAAAGCAATGTACTCGCCGGTAGCCGCCGCCATCCCGGTATTGCGGGCACCGGCGGCAAATTGGTTGCGATCGTGCTTAATGTAGCGAACCCGGGCGTCAGTGAGCCCCGCAACCAGAGCTTCTGTCCCATCGGTAGAAGCATCATCGACAATAACTAACTCAAAATCAGTAAAGCTCTGGTTCAGAACGCTATCAACGGCACGCAGCAGGACGTGAGCGCGGTTGTAGCTGGGAATAATGACACTGACACGCGGCATTGCCAGCCCGCCTAGGTTCTGGCAGCAGGCGCTGGCCCGGAAGCAGATCTGGAAATCATCTGTACAGCACGCCCTGAACCCAGTAGCTGATGCCAGTTAAGACTCACGAATAGCAGCAAAAGGATGAGCAGTCCCACGACAACCTTTAGCGGACTGACGTGATACCACTGTGCGCCAACCATAACCACGAGATAAGGCGTTGCACGCAGCAACTCCATAAATATGTGTTTCCAAAAGAGCACCATCTTTATACCGCTAATCTTAATCAGCCAATAGCACTGCGCGAACCAGAAAATCGCGCCAGAGATACCGAACAGCGCCACCGCAAGAAACGGATCGCCCAAAAATCCGCCGATGACGAGCGATATTAGACGCGTGGTAAATAACACGCTATTAAAAATAAGCTTGTCAGCCTGTCGCTCAAGCACGCTGAATACTTCTGATATTGGTGAAGCAATAAAAGCCAGCATCAACCACGGGCAAATCCAGCGCAAAAAGATACCGGCGAAGTACCACTGATCACCCAGGATATAAGACAACATTTCGGGCGCTGCTATAGCAACCAGCAGCATCGGCGTCACCGACACCCGCAGCAATCTGTCAAAAATAGCCAGCGTAAAGTGATCGAGCCTGGAACTCTGCTGGGCGCTCTGGGCCAATGGCAAATAAACCTGCGCGATGGCACCACCGACCACCTGGAGCGGCACCGACATCACCCGGTTGGCCACCGAATAAAGCCCCACCCATTGCGGTATAAAAAAGACCCCCAACACGGCGATAGGCATTTCCCTTGAGAAATTGTTTAGCGCGCTCGCAGGCAGATCAAACTGTGGAAAGCGCACGTAACGCTTAGCTAGTATTAGCGCCCTTGAAAGATCCAGAGCCGCAAAGATCCGGGAGCCGTCAGCACGGAGAGTGCTGTATAGGAGACTAAAGAAACCAGTGAAACGACCCACAAACGGGCCTATCATTAAACCGAACACACTACCGTTTAGAAACCAGCCTAGCCCTAACTGAACAGCCGAAAGAGCGCTGGTATCGGCCACTCTGGCATAACTGACTGAAGCGAAATCATCCATCCGCGACTTCCAGAGTCGCAACGCAGTAAACAAGCCAACCGCCCAAATACACAATGCGGACCATGGCAGCCAACGACCCAACTCAGGTGAACCGAGGAAGATGGCCAGCTGATCGCCAAACGCGAAAAAGACGAAAAAGATCAGTAAACTCGAGACGGTGCTGGCGAGGCACGAGACCATGAGGAGATTGATGGCGTCTGCTTCATCATCCGGCAAAATAATGGCTGCCTCATAGCGCCAGGTGACGATAGGCCCGAGCACCGCAATCACCATGGAGAGCAGCGCGAAGACGCCAAAGTCAGACGGCGTAAACATTCGCGACAAGATCGGTATTGCTGCGAAAGCGATGATGCGAGAAAGGACCGTACCCGACAAAATAGCGATAACGCCGCGACTAAAGCGGTCATTCCTTGCCAGCATTTCGCGAACAGGAGCAATGAACAGAGCGCTAAACCACTTCATTTAGCGTTCAAACCATAGCGCCGCTGTCCCAATAAGGACAAAAGACACAAGAAAGACCAAAACATATGCCATAGAACAGAATCTGCAGTGTGGGAGCTGGCTGAAACAATAAAAAGAGAGCGCCCACCACGGGCACCGCTGCAGAGCACAATCTACCAGAGATAAGGCTAAAAATGTATGACGCTTTATCCGTTATTGTTGCCTGACATGACGATTGCCGCGACGATGACGAAAACTCAGGGTTGGGAGCGACACACCACAACAGGCTCAAAAGTACCTTTAGACCCTGATTATTTAGCATAATGTCGGCGCTACGCTCAAACGGCACCCGCAGCATCGTCTGAACTTCCTCAGACGCGTCTGTCTCGAGCAGCGCCTGCTCAGTGCAAAAAACCCTTTCATCACGGGCCTCTTAATCGATTTTGACGGGTGAATGCGACGCTGTCAGGCAGACCGTGCCGGTCTTCTGCGAATACAACTTAGAGCCGCCCAGCCACGCACACAGGTAATAGCTCAGTTTTTCGCGCATCGGGCTGAGGTCGGCAGCATGCATGTCACTGAACACCCAGGCTTGCTCCGACTCATACATAGCGGCGTAGACCAGTCAACAACGTTGCGAATGCCTGCGTGCTCGCCCAGCAATCTGTATGGGATAGTGTCGATCATGTATATTCTTGCTCAAGCACAGCAGCGGTTAAAGAGACACTCTTAAACCCTGCTCCGGGCCCCAGCACTATCACAGAATATACGAACTCCAAAAAAAGCTTTCACTAAGAACAACTAAAAATTTTTTAAAGGTAAAAAACTCTTAATGAACCATAGAACAAGAGGAGCAGAGTAAGCGCTTCAAACAGCATCGATGCCACCGGCCGGTGCAGAATGTGCAGAGGTATCGTGGCAACAAAGAGCGCTCCGTAGAGCACGAACCACCATGCCAGCGATGTGCCAAGCCCATCGTAGACCGCGAGCAACGCAACAATCAGAGACACCATCAGCAGCACTCTGCGGGCAATGAAGATCGTCTTGGTATAGCCGTGAGACTTATCCAAGGTGTATTCCGTGGCCCCGTTTAATGAATAGGTCTTATAGCGGGCAAACAGAAAGAGCCCGCCAAAAAGCAATGACGCCAGCAGAATTTCAGCCCAGTATGCGGCAAGCTCTGCACTCAAGCTATCAGGCGCAAGCGCTGCTGCAACAAAGGTTGCAGCCAGCGACGTGAACGGAATACCAAAGCACAGCGCCGCGAAATTGACCTTAGCGTAACGCTCCAGGCCTGCTGATGGCCGCGGATTGCGCCGCCCCAGTATGCTGCTGCAAAAATCATAGGCCGTACCGAGAATAACCGCGGCCAACAGCAGCCACTGGACCGCATAACCGGTGCTCGCCAACACCAGTGCGGCGAGCCCAAGCGCGATGGTAATGACGGTAGTGAGGTTGTGGATACGGATAATGCTAGCCTGATTCATGAAAAACCTAAGGGATTAGAAAACTATGGGGCCGCACCATAACAGCAAAAAAAGGAAACGCAAGCCTGCCTCACACAGAAGGCGGCGCTAACAAGCTCAGTGATTCGGCTTCTCTAGAAAGACTTCTTAAGGTTGCTGTACCAGTCGGCCGTAAGTTCCTGAACAATCCGTAGCTGATCCGGAGCGAGCCTTTCACGCGCCGCATCAAGATTCTCCGTCGCACCCGGATGGCCTTGCATGGCCGCCAGTGTCCACCACTTTACGACCTCCACTTCATCCTGCTTCAGACCGTCACCACTTAAGTACATTACGCCCAGATTGAACTGCGCTTTCGCATGACTTTCAGCGGCGGCTTTCGCAAACCAATGGGCAGCGGCCTGGAAATCCTGTTGGCCACCTTCACCAACGTAGTACATCAGGCCCAGATTAAACTGCGCATCAGCTATTTCCTGCTCGGCGGCTTTCGCAAACCAGACCCGCGCCGCGGCATCATCCTGCGGCACGCCATCGCCGGTATTCAGCAATAAGCCCACCGCAAAACACGCCTCGGCATGGCCACTCTGCGCCGCCAAAAAATACCACCGATACGCCTCTTTGCGATCCGCCGCATCGCCCTCAGCCAGGTCATACTCCTTGCCCAGGGCAAACGCCGCCTCAATATCGCCGGCAATGGCAGCAATCTGCAGCTCGGCAGTTGTTCTTTCAGTATCACTCATGCGGTTGCTTACTCTTCATAGAAATGGTGCCCCGGGCAGGAATCGAACCTGCGACCCTCCGCTTAGGAGGCGGATGCTCTATCCACTGAGCTACCGGGGCGCTCTGGCACTAGCGTAAAACAAGCGGCGCCTCACCAGAAGGCCTATTGTGCCAATTCTAGCTCGCAGAACCCATAAAAAAGATCTTAGCCTGTCAATAACAGCTCTAATGGCACCACAAATTACCGGGGCACATCGACTTTGCTTGCTGTTCAGTAGATTTATTCTGTCTGATCAACAGCGTCTAGTGACAGGAATTATCGATGCAAAGAGACTGCAAAGGATTTGATATGGTGGGGCAATTGTCAGCGGCGTCGGGAACGCCATCGCCATCGCTGTCAAACACACCTGCAATTTCATCCGGCGTTAGAGCGATTTGATGCAGCCGCGGACTGCGCAGCTTCCCAACCAACCCCGACTGACCTGATTCGTCATTGCCCAGCAGGATTGGCGTGCTCTCATCAGAGTACACCTGATACATGGGAACACGATCACCACCACCAAAGTTAGCCGCACTCGCATAGTGACTAGCAACGTTCTCATCACCAACATACAGAATAACGGTTGACTCGTAGTAAGGCAGATGAAACACAGTGAACGCCATATCGATCGTGCACGGATTGGAACAAGCAACCTCATGCGACAAAGTCAGAACTTCGCCGGGAATATTGTAGTCTGCGGCCCATGTGGATTTGCTAGACACCATGGCTAGTCGAACTTCTACGAAGCCCTCCGCCGTTCCCGGTAACAAAGAGAGACGCCAGCTGCCCGGGTCTGTTGCAACAATCCATTCCTTTCCGGCTGAAGGAAGTGATTCGAGCAACACATCTGTGCTGAAACTAAAGTCACCGTCATGAATATTAAATCTTGAATTTGGCTTGAGCGGCATTACTTCTGCACCCGTGGGAAACCCCAACAAATCAAGCAAACTATTCTCCTCCAACGCCAAGTCGGCTGAGCCTGTCGCAACGTCATATTCGCTGGCGATGCGGCCCACCTGATAACGCCAACCGCGATAATACTCATTCAGATCCGTAATGGACTGTTGGTTGGCTAGCGCAATGTTAAGGCTCGGTTCGACATCATCAGACTCATTAACACCAAACCCTAGCCTGTTATTCGTATCATAGAGCCGCGAAGTCCAAATAGGATCTGCATCGAGCTGAACGGTAACCTTTTGATGCCGGAGCACATTTAACACAGCATGCCGATAAAAATCGCCGCCAAGGCTTGCCAAGCGACTAACGTCCTGCAGCCAAGTGGCATGCTCTGCTTTTTCCCATACAAAGGGCTGAGTCCTTAAGGGTGGGGGCCCGTTCTGTACGAGTCGCCCCAACATGCTGCTACCCAGTGTGGCGCTGACCGGCGCGTTAGCCGCTTCCAGCAGAGTTGGCAGAAAATCGTAGCCAATAAAGAACGAATCATCCCGCCGACCACCATTGGTAGCCTGAGCCAGCCAGCGGATAATAAGTGGTGTCCGAATACCGCCCTCATACACCATATTTTTGAAGCCACGAAGGTCACCATTGGGCAGCCATGGGCCTGGCATAGCTCCAGAGCCCCTAGCTTCCGGCCTTGAGCTGGCGCCATTGTCGCTGGTTATTATTATGAGCGTATTGCCACTCGGGTCGAGCTCATCAGCGCGCGCAATCAAACGACCAATCTGATAATCGACCCAAACCAGCATCGCGGCGTACATCGCCCGCTTCTTCGCATCAGGTGTGTCTGAATGGTTTTGCAGATACGCATAAGGTGCAAGCTCAGGTATATCGGCAACCAACTCTGACCAGTTCTGAGGCCAGGTCGAATTTGGCTTAACTGATAACGGCAGGTTAGGAAAGTTGGCCGGCGGATCAATAGGTTCGTGGGGTGTTTAATACCAAAGGTTCAAAAAATACGGCTGCGAACCAGCTCCCGCCTCCTCAATAAAATCAATAGCGCTATCCGTGAGAACTTCTGCAAGATGCTTATTGGCGTCAACAACATGCGCACCGGCAAGATCGTTATCCGTGACAAATGTATTACCCTTGTAGCGATACCCCCAAGTAGTCGGATAACTGTAGGTTACGAGCGAACTATCGAAGCCAAAGTTGGTGGGAAAGTGCTCAGGTTTTGCAGAGCCTATATGCCACTTGCCAATGTGCTTTGTTTTGTATCCGGCAGTCTGTTGCAGAAGGCTGGCAATGGTTGAAGTTCCCGGCGGCAAACCGCGCTCAGAATAATGGGGCAATGCCGACGTTATACCGAACTCATGCGGATAACGACCGGTCAAAATTCCTACCCGCGCCGGCGAGCATAGGGGTGCAGGGCTATAGTAATTCGTAAAACGAACGCCCTCTTGGGCCAACCTAAAAATAGTGGGCGTTTGGATGGGATCATTCACACCAGCAGTGCGCAAGGAAATGTCACTTTCAGTGGGATACCACTGTTGCTCACCGACACCCTGATCATCCAGTACGATAAAAATAATATTGGGGGCTTGAGCCTGCGCCAACTGCGCACAGCACACACCTATGCACAGCAGCAGTTGACAGAAGTACTGACAACAAAAGATGCGCTGCCCTTTAAACAGAGTTGCCAGAAAGGGGCCTGCTCGCCGGGTAAATTCCAGCGACCAGTGCAGTTTGTGCTTACGAGCTAAACGGGTACCAAAAACAGACATATTGAATCGCCCCCACTTTACTAGACACCTTCCAGCCATACAAAATGGCACCAGGAGAGGTGAATATGAGCAAGCAGCGATACACGGACGAATTTAAGGTAGAAGCGGTTAAGCAGGTGGTTGATCAGGGCTACAGCGTAGCC